>Ga0209702_10009315_pt1 | contig 11000 bp, 9 predicted proteins | sample FRY01_FD_187210 | JGI IMG/M metagenome (GOLD analysis project Ga0209702, IMG submission 187210) | Freshwater microbial communities from Lake Fryxell liftoff mats and glacier meltwater in Antarctica - FRY-01 (SPAdes) (version 2) | ecosystem: Environmental > Aquatic > Freshwater > Ice > Glacier... | reverse complement strand
GGATGCTGCACTTGAGTCATGTCGTACCGGTAAAGCGGTCAAGGTACATCTATAGTCCAACAAAAAACTGGCACCGACCTGGTTGGTGATGCCTGTTCGGTTAAGTTAATTGGCTTTTGCACTATTAATCTAGATGTTTGCGTTGCGCCCGCTCCATCAAATGTGTTGAACGAAGAACTATGACTGTCACTAAGGTAAAGAAAATTGCGGTGAAAAGAAAACCTAAACCTACGGCTATCCCCATGCACGCTGTAGTAAATACGGTGGCAGCGGTTGTAACTCCTTGAGTTTCGTTTGACTTACGCGTTGTAAAAATAAGCCCAGCTCCAAGAAAACCGATACCGGTTACTACGGCATGGAGTGCACGTGTTGGATCCCCTACCCCAGAGTTGGTATTGAGCACCTCTCCAACTGCCACAATCAATGCGGATGAAATTCCGACCAGCGCCATTGTTCGAGTGCCGGCCGCTTTACCGGCTCGATCTCGCTCCCAGCCTATTAGACCCGCCAAAATTGCAACAACAGCCACCCGGATAACAATCGTGAGTTGTTGGTCAAAAGAAATAGTGTTAAAAAAATCCATTTTGTTTCTACTTCCAATCGTTATTTGATGGCTGAATTATAGAGACCCATACTATGACCAAAATCCAATACTCACTGCGAATAAGTAAACCGTTTTGGGCCTTGGATTAGCTGAGCGCACTTCTAATATTTTTTATTGAAACAAGGGATGCCTGCTCGGATGGTTCATAAGCTGAGTCCTGTTCACTCATTAACCAGCCGCTGAAATTGACTCTCGCCAAGGACTTAAAAAGCTCGGAAAGGTTGAGAATTCCTGATCCAGCCGGTACAAAGAGTTTGTCAAGAATGACCGCATCATTCATTGTCTCATATTTGCCATCGATTAAATCTTGTAAAACTTGACCATTGACATCTTTAACATGAACATGCGTGATGCGTTCGGCATATTCAACTACCGCTTCCGTCGGATCTCCGCCACCAACTAGCCAATGTCCAACATCCAAGCAAACCCCCACAAGTTGAGCATCCATTAAACTCATCAAGTTCCGCGTTTCCGCCGGCGTCTCAATATAAGTTGCCGCATGTTGATGAAATGAAGATTTCATGCCAAGGAATTTTGCTAGGTGGGCGTAACGTTCAATGTGCTCAGCCAGGCTTTTCATCCCTTCGTCAGTAAGTTTTACGGCTGACTCGGCGCGACCTGCTTGCTGTTCTCGGTCATCTGATCCATCTACCGCAAAAACCAGCATCTCTACCCCGGCTTTTTCTGCAGCCTCGACTGTGCTTCGCGATTCTTCCTCTGCTTGAAGTAACGGACCTGCAAGATCGCAACGAATAGCAACATACTGCTCTGCTGGACGGATGCTATTTCGGGTCATCTCCTCCAGGAATTCTTTAGATTCTGCCTGATCTACCGAGATTTGAATTCCTGCAAAACCATAGTTTGCGATACCTGATAGATATTCATTCATTTTGCTTGGTGTGTAGCTCCAATTTAAGGGAACTAATCCAATTGGCGATGAATTTAGAAGTTTTCTCTGAAATGACATCATGCGACGCCGACTACTAGATCTACAAGTATTGTCGACCAACTAAAATCTGGCGCGCCATGCCCATTGGCCGTCTGTGGATTGTAATACTCGCGAATTCCGCTCGCCTTAACCATCGCCATACTTTGATGCGCAATATGACGGGCCAAATCAAGGCGTCCATGGCGTTGTAATCCCCGGGCTAAATACCAGTTGCTATTCATCCAGGACGGACCGCGCCAAACCAAGTTTCCTCCAACTGTCTCCGGTCTGTAAGTTGGGTGATTCATGGCGACAGAAGGTATTGGGTACTCTGCCCAATATTCGGCAGGATCAGTTATGTGTTTAATGAGCAAATCGACTTTACGTTGTTCTAGATCAGGAAGCAGTAATGGCATTAAGGATGTAAAGGTGTTCACGCGAAGTTGTTTATTTTCTTTGCCATTGACGCCATAATAAAGACCATCTTCTTCATTCCAACAAAGTTTTTCAAGGGATTGCACTGCTTTATTTGCACGATCCTCATAAACAAGTGCACCATCTTCATCATCAATATCTCGGCAGAGACGAGCAAGGACTCGAAGATTTTCAATATAGATAACATTTGTCATGACATCTGCAACTACAAAATGGTTAAGTTCAATCATCTTTTTAGGGTCACGGTCGAACGCATCATAAGGGTCACAAATTGAATGCCAACCGCGCTCCCAACTTTCCTGCTCTTCGTCTTGAATGTTCATCAATTCATCCCACATGGGAGAGTGATCCAAACCTGTCTCATCTGGTTGAACTACTCGAATTAACCCATCCCCGTACGGGTTACGAGTGATGTGGAGCCACTCATAGAAGCGGCGCACCCCAGGAAGAATCTCGCGGGTAAATTCTGCACCTCGGCCACGATCTGCGACGGCGGCAACTGCTTCTGCAAGTAGCGGTGGTTGCATTTCATCAGATAAATATTTTGACCTAAATGCAATGGCGTAGGTGGACACCATTTCTTCAAATGCATCACGTTGCCAAAATGTTACGTGCGAGACAAAACCATCACTATGTTGATTTTTTAACAAACTCACGAGTTCGGCTTCACCTTTTTTTATATCTACATGACTAAGGGCGATTGCATGAAAGCAAGAGTCCCAGAACCACTGAAAAGGATAGGTAACGGACGAAGGGCAGGTAAAGTCAAATTCATGATTACACCAGGTTGCAAAGCCACGCTGACGATTTCGCTCGTGAATTAAAGCAACCTCGTTTTTCACCCATTGGATTTCTTCGATTGCAGGTGCTTGGGACTTAATTATCATTGCTCTCTTCCTATTTCTTTTTCTTAAGGAGTGCCGTTGAACTTCTTATGACTAATTTTGGGGAAATCTTCTTGCTGATTGCAGTTTCATTGTTGAATATCAATTTTTCAAGAGTCTCTACAGCCAAGGCACCTAACTGCTCGTGAAAATGCTTAATGGTTGTAAGTTCAGGGCTAACAAGTGAGGCGATAGAAATATCATCATATCCAACAATCCCCACATCTTCTGGAATTCTTAGACCGCGGGATTTTAATGCGTGCATGGCTGCAATAGCGATAATGTCGTTATGAGCAAAAACCGCAAATGGAGTACTAACTTTTGAGACAATTTCAGTTATAACTTTCGACATCGATGAAAAGTCATTTCCAACAGAAAAATAGTGTGTAGGTATGCCTGCGCATCCAGCTATTAGTCCACTATATCTAGGGGATCCGTCGCGTTTTTCAAGATCACAACCTAGATAGACAATTTCTCCATAATTGCAGTCAACCAAATGTTTCCCAACGAGTACTCCCCCTTCGTGGCCATCACTTCCTATAACTGGAAAATTCGATTCATTAGTAATAACGTCTACCAATACAACATTCTTACCAAATGCATTAAGTTTATTAAGGTGACGTCGTACAAGTCCGGTTGAACAAATAATTATTCCGTCAGCCCGTTGGCTTAGGAGAAAATTTAAATAGTTAACTTCACGCTCTGAATCATCTTGGGTGTTACAAAGAATTAAGGAGTACGCACGTTTTCTTAACTGATCTTCAATACCTCCCACAAGTTCTGGATAGTAAGGATTTTTTATGTCAGTGATGATTAAGCCAATTATTGGAGACCTCTGTTTGCGAAGTGATCTCGCCACTTGTGAAGGCGTATAATTAAGGCGCTGAATTGCTTCCTCTACAGATTCACGTGACTTCTTAGAAACATAGCCCACCCCGCCCAGAACACGACTCACAGTTGCGGTAGAAACCCCTGCGGCTTGCGCAACATCGCGAATATTCGAGTGAGTTACGGGAGTTCTTGTCATGGCGCTCCGATTTAGAAGGGGTGGCGAAATCGCCGCAAAATGTGTATTCGATAACATACCACTAGGGCATTGAAAATGCCCCTTTCAAGGGCTCTTTTTATACCCATGCATCAGAGAGAGAAATGACTTATCGTCTGATTGGAGTTGGGATAATTGGTGCCGGGTTTGACTCGACCAACAACCCTGCTATCGCTTTCTTTGGATGAGTGCTCTGAGGTTATTACAAATGCAAGCATCGACCGATCGCTACAACTTAGAATTGGACCTCAATGGCTAACAGCTTTGGTACCTAAAGTAAATCCTGCTAGCCGTGGTACTTCACCACAATGAACTTTGGGACACTGACATTACCGAGCATCCAAGGAGATGGGGACCACCTCATATCACTGGCAAATACAATAGTAGTGATGCCAGTTTTTTTACAGCTTTTAAGTATGCAATCGGGCTCGGTTAGCCGTCGAAATAAGAACGATCGGAAGCCAAAAATGTCCGCGGCTGTCTAACTTTTTCGTCAGTTCTCGATATTAAGGCCTGCCCCACGCTCGCAATTAGCAGGATTTGTTATCAAATTGTAATATGAACCTTCACTTGCATTCTATTGACACATTTCAATTACACATTGCATAATTCCGTTGACGGGTTTTGTGGCATCGTTTACATATCTCCTAACCTACAACGATGTTGCGGAACTCAAAACCGTTTAACCACCTAATTAGAAAGTTGGAAAATGCGAGTGATCACAATATTGCAAGCATCAACAAGAGGTAGCCGCGCATTGAAGGCAGCAACGATTTTTGCCCTCGCAGCAAGTCTTGTAGTTGTTGCTGTTCCATCCGCTTCAGCTGCACCTTTAGGAAGCGCCTGCTCAGAAGTAGGTGCAACAAGTAAAATCGGCAAGAAGGAAGTAATTTGCAATCAAGTCGGTGGACAGTTGATTCTCACTGAGAAAAAAGTCACCAAAGTATCTATCACTGCAAATGCAATTACTGGCGGAAAAAATGCACAAACGGCAAATTTCGTCAAAAACTTCATTATCCCAAACTTTGAATTGAACCAAGCACTCAAAGGCAAGAATGTTGAAGTCAACTTCATCCAATGTAGCGGATCTTGCGACGATAACGCCTTTAAATCAGCGCTAGCGCTCGATCTTCTAGCGAAGAAAGGTGCAGACATTTTTTCACTTGATGGATTCTGGGTCGCTGAATTTGCAGATGCCGGTTACATCCAGCCATTAGACAAAATCCGTTCTGCAAGGTCAGTAAATTCTTGGGAAGGCTGGAAGCAGATTCCTACAAACGTACAAGGGGTTATGAAGTACAACGACAAGGTGTATGGAATTCCACAGGGTACTGATGGTCGAATCATCTACTTCAATAAGAAGCTCTTTGCAGAAGCTGGTCTGCCTACAGATTGGCAGCCAAAAAGCTGGGCTGACATTATTGATGCAGGTAAAAAATTAAAGGCCGCAAACCCAGCTACCAATCCACTTCAAATTAATGGTGGAGATGGCATGGGCGAAGCAACCGCTATGCAAGGAGTTCTTAACCTTCTTGGTGGTGCTGGCTCATTAATCTACAACGCAAAGACAAAGAAGTGGGAAGGCAATACAAAGGCTGTCCGCGCAGCTCTTGGTTTCTATGACAGTGTCTACAATGTAGAAAAAATTGGTAATGGATCATGGCAACTACTCGCTGGAGAGAATGGTCGTAACCAATCATTTAAATCATTCGGTAACGGCACAACAGCGATGCTCGTTGAAGGCGATTACTTCTGGCGAAGCATCATCAACCCAACCAGCGCAAATGCGCCAATGGCAGACCGAGATACAAATGTCGGCTTTGCAAAGATTCCATCACAGACTCCAAAGTCGGGAGTTAATGGCCAGAGCTTTATGTCAATGTCTGGTGGTGGTGGGTATGCAATAAATCAATACTCAAAGAACAAGGCAATGGCCTGGGAGCTCTTAACATTCATGAACTCTCGTGTGTCTGTTCAAGCAAATATGGCTATCGGTGGATCAGTTCGCATTACTCAGCGTGCTGATGTAAATGCTGTGACCCTAAAGTCGGATCCTTGCTTGAAGTTCGTATTTGAGAACGCAATTCCAAATACATACTTCCGACCAGCAATGGCTGATTACAATGCTGTCTCTACCCTTCTTCAGAAGGCAACGACAGCTGTCATTCAGGGAGCAACCCCTGCTAAAGCTGCCGCAGATTACGAAACAGCACTCAAGGCACTTGTTGGCGCAGATAAAGTTACAAGCGACTAAGTAACTTAATTGTCAACAACAATGAATAAGGGTTCCCGGGCTGCAAAGCTCGGGAACCCTATTCTTGGTAGAGGGGCAGCAGCAGCATTTCTTTCGCCATCGGTAATCTTTATAGCTATTTTTCTATTTATTCCTGCCGGGTGGACTATCTACTTAGGTCTTACAAATTACAAACTTACTGGCTTTGACGCAGCAAACACGAAATTTGTCGCACTAGATAATTTCTTGAAGGCATTTCAAGATCCGCAATTTATAAGTTCGCTCAAATTAAGTATTATTTATGTAATCGGTTCTGCCATTATTGGACAGGCTGTCCTTGGATTCTTACTCGCTTGGGTCCTATCTACATTCTCTGCGCGAGCACGTAATTTGGTGGAATTAATCGTGATTTTTGCTTGGATTGTGCCAGGTTCAGTAGTCGCATTTCTTTGGTTTGCATTTCTAAATGCTGACGAAGGGACTCTGAATCGCCTTACGGGCTCAAACATTGAATGGCTGATTAGGTATCCGATGCTCTCTATTATTGCTTTTAACATTTGGCGCGGAGCCGCTTTTTCGATGCTTCTTTTTAGCGCGGCCATTACCGCAATTCCAAAATCGCATCTTGAAGTAGCGCGAGTGGCGGGTGCGACTCGAATGCAACAGCTTCGCCAAGTAATCTTTCCTTCGGCACGTCCATATATCTACACGAATATACTACTCATAATCTTATGGACTTTTAATGATTTTGGCCCATATCTGCTTACAGGTGGCGGTCCCGGCGGCCAGACCGAAGTCCTACCAATTTTTGTCTACAACACCGCCTTAAGATTCTTGGATTTTGGTTATGGCTCAGCAATTGCAACAGTTATGCTTTTGATGAACCTTTTTATCTCACTTATTATCATAAAGAGATCAAAGAGAAATAGATGAGCAGAAATATCTTTTCGAGAAAGCGACAAATAATTGAGGAACGTTCATTGAGTGAACGCTCATTCTCATTTATCTTTATACTTTTAGTAGTTCTTTTTTTCGGAATTCCTCTTTTATGGCTTATGCTTGCTCCATTCGATAGAGTTGCTTCCTATTCAATTAAATGGCCGAATTGGACCTTGTCAAATTTTTCTACAATTAATGAAAATCCTTACGCGCTGAGATCTTTAGTCAATTCGGCGGTATTTAGCGCTGGAACTGGGCTCTTAGTGATCTTGATAGGAGCTCCCGCTTCCTATGCCCTTAGCCGTGTGAAATTTGCAGGCCGCGATGCATTTCTTTATGTGCTTCTTCTTTTCTCTTCAATTGTCACAGGCACAGCTGCCATGGTCCCGCTTTTTCTTTTGGCATTGAAATTAAATCTTCTAGATACTTATCACGGGGTGATCCTAGTTTTAACAGGTGGATTGATTCCAGTCTCAATTTTCATATTGAAGGATTTCACAGATTCAATTCCAAAGAGTTACGAAGAATCGGCGCAAATCTTTGGGGCAAGTTCATGGCGAATCCTGCGTGATATTGTTACGCCGATTATTCGTCCTGGGCTGGCAGTGATTTTTGTATGGTCCTTTGTACAAGCTTGGGGTAACTTCCTTACACCTTTAATCATGATTCGAGATGTCAATAAAAGTCCAGCTGCAAATATGATGTACAGCTTTTACACCGAAGGTGGTCAGGCAATTTTACCTCTAGTGGGCGCGTTCTCATTATTGTATACAGCTCCAGTTCTTTTAATGTATTTCTATGTTAACAAAAAATATGGGTTCCGATTTTATGGGGGGATTAAAGGCTGATGAGCATTGTAAAAATCGATAAGATCACGAAAGTATTTCCAGGTGGCGTACGCGCTCTCGATGAACTGAGCTTGACTATCAACGATGGTGAATTTTTCGCACTGCTTGGACCATCAGGTTGTGGCAAAACCACACTTCTACGTACTCTCGGTGGGCTTGAATCACCTACCAATGGCGTCATTGAGATAGATGGCAAAGACGTCACTTGGCTTAAACCAGGCGCCCGAAATATTGCAATGGTCTTTCAAGATTACGCCCTCTATCCACATATGAACGTCTTAGAAAACATTTCTTACCCACTCCGAGTGCGCAAATTTTCGAAAGAAGAGATCAATCGACGCGTTTCACAAGCAACTAAGGCGCTCTCAATCGAGGATCTGCTAGAACGCAAACCCAGCCAAATATCTGGTGGCCAGCAACAGCGAGTAGCTGTAGCTCGGGCTATGGCCTGCACGCCTAACCTTTATCTCTTTGATGAACCATTATCGAATCTTGATGCCCGCCTTCGTCTAGAGGCCCGAACATTTCTTAAGCAACTACAGCGCGAACTTGGCGTGACAACAATTCTCGTTACGCACGATCAAAGCGAAGCTCTTGCGCTAGCAGACCGTATGGCAGTGATGGATAAGGGACGAATTATGCAGGTAGGCAGCCCTGCTGAGTTTTTCCATAAACCAGCAAATGTTTTTGTCGCATGTTTTATTGGTTCTACTCCGATGAATCTTATTGATGGAGTTATTGAAGGTGACAAAGTTCTGATTGGGAAAAGGACCTTCAACATTCCTGAAAAAATTAAGAATAAGGTTAGTGATGGACAAAAAATTGTCTATGGCGTTCGCCCTGAATATGTTCAGGTTTCAAAAGAAGATGGCCATGGTAGCGCCTCAGGCAAAGTTAAAGTTATGGAGAATTTGGGAACTCACTATCTTGTAACAATTGATTGTGATGGCACCCTCTTTCGCGGTACCGCACCCGATGGTTCGGAGCCTAAATCAAATTCACAGATAAATTTACGTGCTGAAGAAGGCCGAGTACTTATTTATGATAAACAGAGTGGGGACCTCATACAATAAGGACTAGAAGAAATTTTTCTTGTGTGAGCTGACCATGTCAAATATCGAAATTACGAAAACATATACGCGTGCCGACCGGATAGAATCGGTGTATCAATATATTCCGTTTGAAGTTCCTCCGCGAACTCAGGGTATTACTATCGAGATGCGCCACCAAAGTTTTTCATCTGTCATAGATTTAGGTCTTTTTGACTCAGTTGGATTTCGCGGTGCATCTGGAAGTGAAAGAAATATCGTTTTGATTGCGGAAAATACCGCCACTCCTGGTTATCTCCCCGGAGCGATTAGGCCCGGAACCTGGTTTATTTTTATAGGCCTTCACCAAGTTGGAAAAGAAGGCGTTTCAGTGGAAGTTAAAGTTACTTTAGGTAAACCAAATTTTCCCCTTGAAAAAGTTCAACCTGCCATGCCGATCCGACCTCCCCGTCGCATCTTGAAATCTGCAAAAGGATTTAGATGGTTTGCCGCGGATTTTCATACTCATTCAGTTCACTCAGACGGTGCTCTCACTATTGATGAACTTGCGGCCCTTGGAGCAACTCGCGGACTTGAGATTCTTGCAATTACAGATCACAACACGACCAGCCACCATTCATTTCTAGCGGATAGTTCGAAATTTGCTGGCATAAACCTGCTGGCCGGGCAAGAGGTGACCACCGACAGCGGTCATGCAAATTCATTTGGTAAGCATGAGTGGATTGATTTCCGGGAAGCCACTCATTTATGGTTAGCGAAAACTAAGAATCGCGGTGGGTTGCTTTCAATAAATCATCCACTTTCAGCGCCTTGCCATTGGCGTCGAGATACGCCAGAAGGCATACACATGACAGAGCTTTGGCATTCGTCTTGGGATAGAAAATCTGATGAACCATTTCGATGGTGGGAATCTAATGGTGGTGCGATTCCTATTGGCGGAAGTGATTTTCACCGACTTCAATCTGAATGCCTTCCAGGAGATCCAACCACTTGGGTTCAAATAGATACCGAAGATAACGAAGTAACTCAAGAGCAGGTACTTTCTGCGTTGTCATCTGGCCGAGTTGCAATTTCTGCAAATCCGTCCGCACCTGTTGTGTATCCATTTGAAGATAAGATCATCGTTGATGACGGCGCAGGATGTATCCTGACTACGCCTTCCGGGAAAAAGTATGTAATCAGAAGAGACTCAGAGAGCTTTGCTGGCGAGAAGGGCCTCTACACGCTTACTGATGATGAGCGCACATATCAAGCGCTGGGATACATCAGAGTTAAATAGAATGTCATTTAGCTATATCTCTACCAACAGCAATTGTTTCCTGCGCTGCAACTTTTTTGACAATCATTTGCGAGATATTAAGATCTTCGCGACCAATAGCAATTGGATCTGTCTGCTCTGGAGTGTGATGTCATCTCTTCATTTCGTTCTCCTCGCCCATAAGGGTAATAATGGAGTAGAAAATTCCTGGATCTCTCTTAGTGGGTCAGGTCACTGGATAAGTGGTTTCACAATATATATTCGCTAACATACCGTTAGCGCATAGAAAAACACCCCTCCAAGGGGTCTGTTTATAACCTCGATCGATCGGAGAAAAACATGACTAGCAAGCCAATCCGAATTGGGATAATTGGTGCCGGTGCGATCGCATCCTCTGTTCATCTTCCAATTTTGACTCGACGAACCGATCTCTACTCTGTTGTCTCATTAGCCGACCTAAATCTAGCTGCCGTCAATGTCTTGGCAGATCGATTTGGAATCCTAAATAGATTCGACTCAGCTCAAAAGTTAATTTCAGCCGGCAATATTGATGCCCTTGCAATCCTTAATTCTGGTTCCCATGCTGACTATGTAGTGGAGGCACTTAGTGCCGGAGTTGATGTGTTCTGCGAAAAACCGCTGGCCTACACCCAAGATGAAATAGACCGAATCGAAATAGCCCTTAAGAAATCTGGTCGCCAACTCATGGTGGGTTATATGAAAACTTTCGACCCGGCGGTGACTGCCGCTGTCGAAAATATTTCTGGCCGACCGCGA
>Ga0209702_10009313_pt1 | contig 11005 bp, 8 predicted proteins | sample FRY01_FD_187210 | JGI IMG/M metagenome (GOLD analysis project Ga0209702, IMG submission 187210) | Freshwater microbial communities from Lake Fryxell liftoff mats and glacier meltwater in Antarctica - FRY-01 (SPAdes) (version 2) | ecosystem: Environmental > Aquatic > Freshwater > Ice > Glacier... | reverse complement strand
CCACCAATTTCTCCCTAGCCACCAAACGCCCCTGATGCCATAACTGCACCACATACAGGCCGGCCTCTAAATCGTGGAGGCGGAGGTGGTATTGGGCATCGGTTTCGGGTACGGGTGCGCGGCGGCGCTCGCGACCGAGCATGTCGGTGAGCACCAATACCGCCCCGGGCAATTCCTTTTCTGATTTGTACAATACAAAAGCCTCACCCTGGGCAGGGTTAGGCCATACTTTTAAATACACCGCTTCGGGTGTTAGTTCTTTGATGCCAACCGCACATCCCGGCACCAAACAACCCAAACTATTTACCTTCAATTTGGCGTGGGCATGGATAAAAAAACTCTTTTCAAGCTTTGGTTTGCAAGGTGGCTTGGAGCGGTATGCAATTGCGTGTTTTTGAGCGTTGGCATATCTATAGTTTTTCGGTTTCTAAAATCATATTTAAAAATGAAGTCGGTTGAAGAAAATAGTTTGGGTTTTCTTCCAATTTTTCTTTAATCAAAATCAGTCCACCGTTGGTGTAAGATTCCATAGTCTTAATAAGCGCTTTTACGGCATCATCTTCGTCCAATTCTTCTTTTTCGAGTGCTACTATGTCAATGTCTGTTTTTGCTAAAAGTGCAATAAAAATATTTTCTTGTAAGTTGGTAAAATCTTTCCGAGTTGATACTGTCGTTTTGCTACCCCAATGCTGTATGTGATGGCTAAAATCCGTTTTCTTTTCTCCGTCAGGAATTGGAGAAAATTCATTGTTGTAGAGCCCCAAAAAGAAAGCGTAGGTGTATAATTCGTAATTGGTACTAAAATGTTTGCCAAGGTTGATTTTCTTTTCTCCTTCTGCGCCAAACTTTTGAGAAAGTGAGATAAACAAGTCTTTATGTGCCTCACTGTATTTTGGAATTCTAGTTTTCCATTTTTCAAATAAATTTTTCATCTTATAATGTGATTACTTGTGAGTTAATGGTTTTCAAGTTGTTTGCGTCAAAGGGCCTTTCTAACTTAACCCAAAACGCTTTATTTCTTCTGACATTCTCAAATTCTTTTTTGATTGAAAGTGTTTTAGTTGCTTTATCTGTTTGCAGAAAATCTTTTATGAGGAGAATTTTTTGATTTTTCGTCTCAAAAATTACATTTAAGAATTGGGCTGTTTTGTTTTCACCAAATGAAGATGTTGGCGCATCAAAAATCATAGGAAAGTTTTCTTCTTTTATTTCTGAAGCCAATTCTGAAATCGCGAATAGCGTGGAAATATGCATGGATGTTAATAATGATTGGTTCGGCTTATAAAATGTCCTACCGTCTTCTTGCAACTCAACTTCAACTATTTTACGATTAACTTTATTTCGTCTTGTAATTACAATTTTTCCAGTGAAAGCATCAATATTAATTGTTTTGAAGAAGTTGTTCGATTTGGTCTGAAGTTTCTCAATGAATTCATCAAACTTCTTCTCTTTGGTTTCTATAAAGATGGTTTCAATATCACGCAGTATGTTTCTTGTTTTTATCAAGAATGAATTAGCTGAATTTGTATCAATTTTATCTTTTTCCTCTTTTTTTGCTTTTAAATCAGAATCGATATTTTTCAATTTCGTTATACAATCAACTTTTTCTTGATTTCGATTTTTAAGGTCCTTTTGCCAGGCATTGTAATTTTTTAGAACGTCAATTAATTTTTCTTCTGCAACGCTTGAGTTGCCTAAAACACGGTCTCTATCGGTTTTTTCTTTTTCTAATTGTTCATTAAGCTCTTCAATGTCTTTTTTTAGATCATCATTAAATTCAAAAAGTTCTTTGATGTTAGATCTTATTAGCCTTAGATTTTTCAAGTTGTCTTCGTGGCTCATACTCAAATTATCAAGTCTATTTGTATAATTAAACTTGAAAAGTGGTTCATCTCTACTAGGCTCATTAGCTTCTATTACTTGACTTTCTAAATAAGTTTTAAGTCTTTTCATCATAAACTCATATGGTTCCGAACCCTTTTCTGCCTCTCGATTGCAGACTTTACAGATTTCATCATTGAGCATTTCTTCCATATGTGATTTTGAAGGCACACCAATTGGTAGTGGTACAGCATTATTTAATAATTCTGCCATGGCTTTTTTCTCACCTTCTTTGATCCCTTTCTGTTTGTCAAAATCTGATTGAAGTTCTCTTCGGGTTTTGCTATGTGCAGAAATCTTATTCGCAAATTCCTTGTGAAATGATTCAAAAGCCACTAAAATCCAGTTTTCATCAAATAGGGAAGTGGTGTAATTTTCATCAATCCTACTAGTTAAGTAGGAAATTTTTTCTTCAATTTCTTTAATTCGTTTGTTTAGAGTTTCTAGTGCATCTGCATTGCTAACATGACTTTCTGCCAATTGTAGATGCCCTTCAATCTTTCTAATCTCTTCTTCTGTGGAGTATAAATGAACGAGATATTTTGCCCTCTCTCTATCAAAAAAAAGCATTTCTCCTTCAAGCTTTTTATAAAGTACTTCGTTCTTTTTGTCAAGCTTAGAAGAATCCTCAACTGCTTTTTCGGCTTTCTCTCTCAGGAAAGCTCCTTTTTCAGAATATTTATCATAATGCTTTGCCTCTGAAAAAAGGTTAATTAGGTTTACTAATGCACCTTCGCTTTCAAATATATTGAGATCTGCCTCACCTTTAAACATTGAATACTTCCGAATTTGAAACGGAAATATCCTATCTAAAAGAGATTGACCGTCAACTTGCGTTCTTTCTCCTAAACTATTTTCTGATATGCCTTCAATCATAAAACTTGAAGTCGAACACTCATTAGCCTTTTCTTTTTTCGCAAGAAAAGATCTTGTTATAATGCTTTTCGAACCATATTGCTCGACGGTCATTGAAACCCTAACACGAAAACTATCCCCTATTTCTGTTTCGTTTAACTTTTTAGCTGAAATTAGCATATCTAATTCTCGATTCTCTCCATTGAAAAGCCAATCAACTGCTTCAAAGAACTTAGTTTTGCCTTCTCCGTTTTCACCAAGGATAATGTTTAAACCTTCCGATAACTCAAATGGGTTAGTATCGTAATAACAGAGGTAGTTATCTATTTGTATTTTTCTGATTATCATAATACCTCATTTAAAAACTGGGTAACTAGGTTTCGCAAAACAGAATCGGTAACAGGTGAAGTACCATCTAATCCTTCTACTATCAAAGCTATTGCCTTAATTATTGGTTTGTCAGAATTAAGGGCTTCCCTAATTGTGGAAGGCAGTTCTTCTTTTTTAAGTTCGTACTTGGATTCAAGCAGCTCGTTCGTTAAAAAACTTTTGAGTATATCGTCTTTTCTTGCCATGAGAACATTTTTACAAATCGTTGAGATTAAGGTTGTAGTAGTCCAAAATATTTTTAAGACTTTCGTAAGTGTCCGTTTTATTCATTGCCAGATTTGCAAAATCAACCACCCGTTCAAGTTCTTTCTTTACCAAACCCTTTTCCATTTCATAAGTGCTTTCATCTGCGACTTCTGGAACTACTACTAAATCGTGAATCGTTGCGTGTATTTTATCCTTATGTAACCGCAACACTCTTCCTCTTCTTTGGATAAATTGTCTTGGGTTTCCTGTACTGGCACAGAAAATCGCAAGTTCGGAACGTGGCACATCAACGCCTTCATCCAAACATTTCATTGAGGTCAATACGTGAATTTTACTTTCTTCAAAGTTTTTCAAGATTTCTTCTCGATTGGCAGAATTTGAAGTAAACTGTTTAACCATTATAGAATCATCCGTTTGGCTTACTGCTTTCGTATATTCATTAATCAATCTGTCTTCATCATCTGTTTCAATACTAAAATCTATATCATCATAATTTGATTCTATTCCCTCAGGAACATACACCAAAGTGTATTTCAGATTCTTTCTTTTATCAAATTCAATTCTTAGAATATCTTTGAAAGCATCTAATTTATTAGCTGCTTTGTGGATAATGCGTTTTCTTTCAAGAAGCTTTTTCTCAATTTCAGGAGTGCTCCTGAAAGACCCCGTTTCTTTATCAAATAAACCCATCCGCAACAATTGGAGGGAAAGTTCCTTGTACTTTTCCATCTCTTGGTCTGTGAGCTTTACTATGCGTGGGTGATAGGTATATTTACACAACCAACCAATATTCAATGCTTCTTCCATTGAATAAGAAACGATGTAAGGTGGTTCGTCATTAAAAAACTGTTGAATGGCTTGGTTGCCTGCTTCATCAAATTTTCTGTGTGGTGTTGCAGATAACCCAATTCGCTTTGCTAGATGTATGTTTGGTAGTAATTTTAAAATTCGTTGTGAACCCAAATTGTGAGTTTCATCTGCAATTAAAATAGTGTCTTTGGGAAGTTGAGTGAAGTAACCTTGAAACTTTGGTCTTGGTAATGAAGCATAAGTAACTATGACAATATATGAGGTGTCAATCAGTTTTGAAGCAGTATTGAAAAACGCAAGATTCTTATCCCAGATTTCTTTTGAACTGACCGCAATGACGTTTTTAAAATTAAACTTGGCACATTCTTTTTTCCATTGTTCCACCAAAGCAGTAGTTGGAACCGTTATAATTGCCCTGTAAATTCCCGTTTTCTTGTATTCATTTAGCAAGCAATTGAGCGAAGTAATAGTTTTTCCAGTCCCAGTTGCCATTGCAAACATTCCTTTATAATCATTTGCAACCCAACTGTTGTAAGCATTAATCTGATATTCTCTTGGACCTTCTGAGTAAGGAAATTTTGGTGTTCTTCTTATTGTCTCAATTTCATTGAAAAGCTTTGTGATTGTTCGCTTAAGCTTGGGATTTGAAATCAAACTCATTTTCTTTTTGAGTAGTTGTTCCTCTTGAACCAGCAGTTCATTGATGTCTTTCTTACCAAATCTATCTTTGAGAACCACTTCAATTTCACTCACAGGAATATATTCTACATCATCATCTTTCTCTCTGAAATAGTCATCAATGAGCTGCAGTTGTCTTTTAATCAATTTATTTGATCTCCCATTTTCCCAGCTTAAAAATGCTTCAAGTTGTTCCATATTTTCTGCGAGGCCGTAATAAGTGAAATTACAAGAGGCTTGATAGCCAACAGCATCTAGACCGTCACTGAAAACGCCTGATTTATAATGGGCTATTCCCTTTCCGTTTTTGGGCTTTATCACTTTTATTTCAATTCTCTTTTCTGAAATCAAATAAGCTAAACATTCAAAAAAGTGGGTGTCGTATTCGTCAAGAACTCTTCCAAGCGACACTATATCCGTTAAATCGAATACTCTGATTTCATTAGGATTATCTTCTACTTGGGAAATAGCCTCTTTGTCTTTTGCAGAAAGCAAATGGTTAATAACCATTTTCATTTTTCCGCCCTTACTTATAAAAGTGGCAAAGCCAACAGAAAGCAGATTTATAGCCGAAGAACTGAAATAACCCAACAACAAACTAAACTCATTGCTATTGGCTAATCCATCCAAATAGAATTGCAATGGTTCGTTTTCTGAACCTGTTTTATAATCTCTATCTATTGACCAATCGCAATCGTTAAGCATATTTAAAATTCTGTTGCGTGAGTTTTTTTATTTCGTTGACCACTTTTTCAATGTCTTCAACAGTATTATATTTTCCCAATGAAAAACGCAATGAAGCAAACGCATCTTCATCATTTAATCCCATTGATTTTAAAACGTGTGAGGGTTCAACAACCGCTGAGGAACAAGCTGAACCATTGGAAACAGCAATGTCTTTCATCCTTCCAATCAACACATTGGCATCTTGCCCTTTGAAACAAATATTGGTGGTGTTGTAAATTCTATTTTCTGAACCGCCATTTATAGAGGTGTTCTGGAGTTTTAATAATTCACTTTCCAAGCTATCTCTTAATTCCGAAACGTTTTTTTGGTTTCGTGCCATTTCCTGACTGGCTATTTCACAACCTTTTGCCAAGGCAATGATTCCAGGAACATTTAAAGTGCCACTTCGCAAACCTTGTTCGTGACCACCTCCGTGATTTTGCGGTGTGAGTTTTACTTTATTTCCACTTTGTCTTACATACAAAGCCCCAATTCCCTTTGGAACATACATTTTATGACCACTAAAACAAAGCAAGTCAATACCTAAATCATCCACATCAATTTCAATTTTGCCAACGGCTTGCGTGGCATCTGTCATAAACAAAGCTCCATTTTTGTGAACTATGTCTGCAATTTCTTTAATCGGTTGAATGACTCCTGTTTCGTTATTTACGTGCATCACGGAAACAAGAATTGTATCAGGTCTAATGGCTTGTTCTAATTCCGTTAGGTCAATTAAACCGTTTTTTTGAACAGGCAAATAAGTAACTTCAAAGCCCTTTCTTTCTAAATCTTTGCAAGTGTCTAGAACAGCTTTGTGTTCGGTTGAAACTGTGATGATATGTTTTCCTTTGCTGGAATAACTTTCTGCAACGCCTTTTATAGCAATATTGATGGCTTCTGTTGCTCCGCTTGTAAAAAGAAGTTCGTTGGAATCCGCGTTAATGAAATCCGCTATTTGTTTACGTGCTTGTTTTACTTTTTCATTGATGCTTTGGCCAAAATGATGGGTGCTACTTGAATTGGCAAAGTTGTCCTTTAAAAAAGGCAACATTGCTTCAAGCACGCTTGAGTCGATTGGGGTGGTGGAGTTATAGTCGAGGTATGATATTTTGCTAAATTCTTCCAATTAAATTTCATTTAAAACATTATTTAAATCCTGTTCATAAGATATTTTTGAAGCATATCCTTCTTTCAATTTTTGCAGCTCAGTGGCTTGAAGCAATTCATTGTCATAGAGATAAATCAAAAGTAAATATGTCAGGGACGATGCATTCATAAGCATTTTTTTCTCAATTGGATTCCAAACAACATAATACCAAGGTTTGGAATCTATATTAAAATTGATATTATTAAACTTCTCTATAATCTGTGCAAACGTTATTTCCTCTCTTTTATAGATTGTTAAACTTGCTTTTATAAATGGTAACAATCCAATTGGACGAAAAAGGAGATTTCCTCCATTTTCATTATTTCGAAATGGTGCTGAAGCGTTTGAATTTAACTTTAAGTACTCATCTATAAATGATAGATTTTCCTTAAAAGCGTCCCAATATTGAACACAATAAGTTTTGAACTCTTCAATTTCTTCTTCTGATGGTCTGAATTTTAAATATTCAGCAATTCTATTTTTTGTTGGCTGCTTATTGAATTTTTTTTCAAAAAACACATTAAATATTTCTATGTTAGCTTGATATAGAGTGATAATTGAAGTCAAAGCATCTTTGTTGTTAGTAGGAATAGCTTTTTGTTTGGCATAAATTACTCTTTTACCAGTGAACAAATCATACTCTTCTAGTAAATATCTTGTTGTTATAGCAACAGAATCGTCTTCATCTAAGGCAATAATATCATCTAATGAAACAGGTTTAGCGTATCTGTTGAGTGTAGTAAACAAACGCCTAGTTCTTTGCTTCCCTAATTCATCATTTTTGTGACCAATGAAAAGAGCAGCAATTTGTTGGTTTTTCAGTTCAGGATTTTCTTCCAATGCTGCTTTTATTCCTTCAACTCGATGTTGACCATCAACAGGAAATATTTTATGATTATCCGGAAAGTCAAGTAAGCCCATTTGGTAGGTTTCTCTACCATCATATTTAAATTCGATTTCTTGCCATTTTGGATAGTCGTCATAAACTGCTAAAACCAATGAGTTAAAGAAAACGGATGGTTGATTAATAATATATTGTTTAATATTTATGTAATTATTAGTAATACTCCGCTGAATCAAATCTTTTAGCGATTCTGAATTATGCAGCTGGTCATCAATCTTTGAAACAAATTTGCTTACTTGTTCAAATGTGAGAGTGGTTACATAATAATCCCAATCTCCAATTTTTGCTTTTAATGCAGGTATTTTCATAATCAAAATGCGTTTATTGCTTGACTAATTTCTGTATCGGGTATTCTTGTATTCATAGGAAGTAGCAATGAATTAATAAATTGCTTTTCTAATTCGTTGATTCCCTCATTTTCTTCCAATGGAATATAAGCTAAGTATAAGTCACTTGCCCAATACTTGAACATTTTTGTAATTCTAGGTCTTTCATTGTTTTTAGAATACTTTTGAAAATACTCCTTTACTCTCTTCCTTAAGTTTTGATGTTCTGTGTATTGAGCCCTTCCAACATATAAAGGATATTCTGTAATCCCTGAAATAATTTCACACTTTACGTAAAACATATATAATCCACCTGTACCATTAGGAACATTTTCAACCTGCCCATCTAAAGCATTAGCGTTTGCGTTTAGGTACTTGATCTTAACCCAATTTTCAAATTTTAAGTCTAAATTTTGAAAATTAAACTGATTCCATATAGCTCTATGAAGTTTATACTCCACCTTCCGTAGTTCTAATTCTTCTCCTAATAAAAATGCACTGTCGTTCATATATACAGATATTTTACACTTATATAAAACAAGCAGCACACCCTTCTCCCTCTGCATCATCTAAGATGTTAACTAGATAAGGTGATTTTGCTTTTGATTTTCTTTCTATTCTTTTAATATACTCTTCCTTTATTTTTTCGATTCTTTCAGGCTTAATTATATCCTCTAAACTCTCACCTTGTGCCCAAGTATATCCGTCTTTCTCATATTCCATTGCTTTTAGATACAAATCTTTATGTTGCTCGTACAACCAAACCCATTCAATTTTTTGTTGAAAAAAGCAGAAGAAACAGCCTGAACGACTTCTTGCGTATTCTCCCTTTTTACCATTGATTTCAAATTCAATTTTTTTGTAGTAGGCAGGAACACCTACACCGCTTTCTTCCAAAATTTTAAAAATATCATCACGCACTAATACTTCATCATTTTCCAAAAGCGGAAAAGTAGCTTCTGTTGCTAAAGGGTAATCAGTCGTTTTCAAGAAATCAAAAACTAAATGATTAAATGCTTTCACATTAGTATCAAGCAAAATATTCAGTTTTTGGTCAAGCGTAAAACTCGTATCCACTTTTCGAATAATGGTTTGGAATGCTTTATCTTGGTTTTTGCCAAAGTTTATATTTTTCGCCATTCCTAAAAGTTGCTCCATATTTGGGTTAGAGAGCATTTTGGTCACAACATCTAAACTCCAAATATTCTTGCGAAATGGAAATATAGATTGAATGTTCTTTTTGGTAGAAATATATCCTTCTCTTTCTTCGTCCCCTCTTATACCTACATAAGAAATCACTGGGTCAGTGCCAACATAGTTTTCAAATGGGTCTAATTTTAGTTTTTTTGTACACCAACGAGCATTTGAAGAGGGTAAAAAACCACCGTACATTTTTAAAAAATGGTCAAAAGGGTCTTCTGAACTTTTTTCTGCACCTTGCAAAAGCTCAATCTTAATTCCAAGATAAACCTCCAAGTTTTTTATCAATTGATAGGTTTCATCTAATTCCTTACCTGTGTCGCAGGTATAGAATTCTAAATCAATGGAAGGATATTTAGTCTTGACATAAATTGCTAGTGCTGCACTGTCTTTTCCTCCCGATATGCCTAATACGTGTCTTACATTGCTCATCGTAATAATTCTTTTAATAGGTTTAACACTGCCGCAATATTTGAGGTCTTGTCTTTGCCTAATTTATTTTTCAATTCGTTTTTCAATTGCTCAATTTCTTTGCTCTTATTCTTTGGTATCCGCACCACTTTCGGGTCAATTTTGCTAAAGAAAGAATCTATTTTAACTCCAATCACTTCTTCTTTACTTTCGTCAATATCAATTTTAGAAATTTTTGTCAAGCTATCTAATTCTAAAATCATTGCCTTAAATTTCTCATAAAGCAAAATTTCATCTTCATCAGAAAATGTTTCGAGCGTTTTTCCAGTTACTGCTTGTACTATAGAGTTCAACCAAGCTTTTCGGTCATCTAAAGGCGAATCTAATCTTTGCACGAAAGTCTTTTGATTACTCAAAAGCATATGCTTTTTCAATTTTGTGAATCGCTTTTGTAAATACGCTTTGTATTCTTCAAAGTCGAAAGACTGACCAACGAATTCATTACAGATAAAATCTTCAAAACGCTTTACTAATTCATCATAAGCGGTTCGTAGTTCTCTTACTGAATCCTGTAAACTACTAGTAAAGTTTTGAAGCTTAGATTTATCTTGTTGTAATGCTGAAAGTGTCAACCCTAAAGCACTTGGAAAAGCTTCAAAAAATGTTTCTTCTGGGTCTTTACTCGTTTCGATTGCTTTTCTAATTTTCAAAGCAGAAGGGGACAGTCTTTTTGTGTTTTTACTATACTCAGGCAATTGTTTGAAGAAAACGATAAACGGTTTTATGGTTTCAATAAAGGAGTTGTTATCGAATTTTTGTTCAGTCGCAATGTTTAAGAATGTTCGATAACTGTTGAAAATGTCCAACTTAACACCTTCAATGTCAAAAGTCTTTATGGAATACTTTTCAGGATATTTAGCTATTAACTCCAAATTCTCTTCTGACAAGTTAGGGATGTAGCTGTCGTCATTAAAAATGGCAAAATCATCTCGTTTCAAAAACAAAAATGTAGGAACCCAAAAATCTATCAATCCTTGTTTGAGTTTAAAAGGTCTCTTGCTTAACAATTGACTTAACTCAGAGATTTTGAGTTGCTCAGATTTGGCACTTTCCAAAAAGTCTTCCGAAGCTTTCCATAGTTTATAGAATGTAGACGTCTTATTAATAGAAATTACATCTGTTGCGTTTTCTCTAATAGGCGAAATGTTGTTTTCCTTTAAAAGAGAAAGATAAATCGTCTTTTCTGGTGGGAATTTTGAATCTTCAAAACCTAAATTTTCCTTATCCCAATTGTTGGATAGGGCCTTGAAATAATTCTTTTTTGCCGTATGAACGGAAGATGAAATTTTATGCTTGTTGACCAATTCGTTTTTGAAAACAGGTGTGGCATCATACACAATGCTACAAACTTGAGAAAGTAGTTTGTTGAAGTCCTTTTTATCAGCAATTTTCTTTTCTTCTCCATTA
>Ga0209702_10009311_pt1 | contig 11007 bp, 10 predicted proteins | sample FRY01_FD_187210 | JGI IMG/M metagenome (GOLD analysis project Ga0209702, IMG submission 187210) | Freshwater microbial communities from Lake Fryxell liftoff mats and glacier meltwater in Antarctica - FRY-01 (SPAdes) (version 2) | ecosystem: Environmental > Aquatic > Freshwater > Ice > Glacier... | reverse complement strand
AGATTGAGATATGGTTCAATATTCTGACCAAAGACGTACTCAAAGGTGGTATCTGGCACTCAAAGAAACAACTCGTTGACCAACTTATGCAATACATCGAAACTTACAATGATACCAAGGCAAAGCCGTTCGATTGGACGTACAATGGAATTAGTTCGCGCTCTAAGAAATCATTACACTAGCAAAGGGACATGTCCCCTTGTTGGCTAAATAGCAAAACTCCTTGTTTTAAAAAGCATAACCATGAACAGCAAAAAACGAAAACCGACAACTAAGACCAATTCTGGCATCATATCGCGCGAAGCGCTAGAAAAAAAGGGCGGCACTATTGCCATGGGACACAAACATTGGTTACGTAAAGACTTGATGGTTATGAAAACAGGCGACCTCTATTTTGTGGATAAAGCCGATTGGAACTGGAAAGGCAGAGGCAATACGCCTGCTCGCATTGTAACCTCACTTAACGAGAAAAGTGGCGTTAACTATACGATTGCTTTGGCTAGAGACGAAAGTGGTTGGGTGATTGAGCGGGTTGAATAGGCTGCAGGCATTTGAGTATTCTGCAAAGAGTTACCATCACCTCCAATTAAAATTGTAACCGATTTTCAAATCCAAATAATCGGCTACTTGTAAATGTGCTTTTAGTCCGAAGCTTACGTACAAGTATGGCAGTACTTGAAAAGTGAGTTCATGCCGATGATACCATATTTCGTTGACTGGAAATTGATCGAAAGCATAAAACCCAATGTGCTGCCCGAACTGTATTTTACCTAACCAGAACTCGTGGCCAACCGAAAACGAAAGTCGCAGATGACTTCTTGTTGGGTTGTCAGAACTCAGAATTCTAACCCGTCTAGAATTATCCATTTCAAAATTGGTTCCTACAGCAATGGCTGTACTTCTATGCAACCATCTAGAATACTGAAGATTCGTATTGAAAATCCAAAACTGTGCAGGGTTTCCAGGTGTGGCATTCTTGAGGGAATTACCAATATCTAATTCCATTCTGTTCTTCTTTTCTGGAGTTGGTCGCCTCACCTTACCTCTATTCTTCAACTCAACTGGAGTAAACGAATAATCAAAGCCCAAATGTGCAGTGGGGTAATTCAATCCCTTGTTTGGGTTCTTAATTCCTCCATTGCTTATGTGATTATAGTTGCCGCCAAGCCGCAGATTCCAATGTTTATCAACCCTATAATTAAACCCGATACCAAGTGCCAACGGAAACGCCACATAGGTGCTGTAAGCCAAATTTGCAGGATTGGAAACCTCATCATACGGACGATCCATAAACGCCACACCAACCAAAGCAATACGAAATGAAAGATTGAACCGCTTTGGCACAAAAAATACTGGCTCAACATAGACTAATCCGTAATATGCTGAACCGAGAACTGGCCCATTATCGAAATTCATGTAGTTTATAGAAACACCCACGCGCGGGTAACAGCTACAGAAAGCGTAGGCTTTTTCTCCCGTAAGTTGCCAAGCAATATCTGCTTCAAACCCCCATGGATAAGACTCCTTAATGGGGTTGAGCGAAGATGAATGTTTTAGAAAATAACCGCCATGACCGCGCAGACCAAGAGAGAAGATATTCTTCTTGGCAATAGAATCAGTTGCAACTTGACCAAAGCTCGCAACGCAACAGAATAAGAGACCTGACAAAAGCAGATTTCTCATGTATACTGACTTTTTGAAACCATCATCATTTGACAAAGAAACGAACAGATGGGTTTGGTTTCGAATAGGATTCCAGTTCAAGCGTAAACCAGTATTGCATTTATTAACTTTTTCCATTCCAGAGGTTAAGTTGTTCCGAATATCAAAGCTGTAAATTCGCCAAAAATGCTTGTATTCTATCTCATCCTGTTCGGAACTGCGGCTTTAATTCTCTACGCCTACCGAACAATTCATGTGCTCACCTATAAAATGCTACCAGGTCCTAGGTGGATATTCCGCGGCCTGTTCCTTTTTACGGTCATTTTTATCTATGCCACCACCTCCTACGTTGGCGTAAACAGAGACCAATATCGCGACAATCAGTTTTTGATGGATTACACCATCATTGGGGCCATTACGCTTTCAGTAACGCTTCTGAGCATTTGCATTTTTCAATTATTGGCTGATTTCGTTCTGCTCGGCAGATACATTCATTACCGCAGAACGAGAGAAGAAGCCACGCGCGAAATGACGCGAAGAACCTTTATGAATGCCATTGCACTAAGCATTGGTGGCATCGTTCTAGGTTCGGTTCTTTGGGGAACAACCAAGGGGAAATACGGCTGGAGAATTATGCAAAACCAAATGAGTTTTGACAATCTTCCAAAGGCGTTTGATGGATTGAAGATTGTTCAAATTTCTGACCTTCATCTCGGCTCTTTCAATAAAAACTTTGAACCAATGGAAGAGGCCGTTGCCATGATAAACGAGCTGAATCCTGATTACATCTTTTTTACTGGCGATATGGTAAATGCCGACCCCGAAGAAGCTGAACCCTGGATTACTATTTTTACAAAATTGAAGGCGAAAAGCGGGAAATACGCCATTCTCGGAAACCACGATTACGGTTGGGGAAGACAAGGAAAACTAACCGAAGAAGATAAGACGCGCAATTCTGTTGGGGTAACAGAAATCTTCAAAAAAATGGATTTAAAACCCCTTATCAACCAACATGAAATTTTGGAAAGAGACGGTGAAAAAATAGGTTTGGTTGGCGTAGAGAATTGGGGATACACGCCAGAAGGCTGGTTTCCAACGCGAGGCGATTACAAAAAGTCGGTCGAAGGCATGGAAGATGTTCCGTTCAAAATCCTTCTCAGCCACGACCCAACGCATTGGGACTATCATATCCTAGAAAAGGAGAATGTGGACTTGACGCTTTCGGGACACACGCACGGTGGTCAATTCGGTATTTCTATCCCTGGATTGGTAGAAATAAGTGCTGCCAAGTTGTTTTACAAACGATACGCAGGTCTTTACAAGGAAGCGAAGCAACTACTGTATGTGAACCGTGGCATGGGCTACCTTATTTTCCCTGGAAGAGTGGGAATGCCTCCGGAAATTACATTGCATCAATTGAATAGGGCTTGAAATACTGTTTAAAACGCCCTATATTTATCTTCGCTATAAGTTTCACAAAATGACTGAATTGATCCTTATCGTAAACGAAGCACCCGAAGGTGGTTTTACCGCGCAGGCTGTTGGACACGGCATCTTTACTGAGGCTGATACCATGGAAGAACTGAAGGAAATGGTAAGTGATGCGGTGAAGTGTCACTTTGAGGCGGATGCACTCCCCAAAATGATTCGCCTTCATTTCACCAAAGAAGAAGTCTTTGCACTTGTGGCATGAAAACCCCTCGAAGTGTATCGGCAGAACAACTCATCAAAAAGCTTAAACCTTTCGGCTATGAAATAACACGCTAGACGGGAAGTCACATCTGGCTGACGACTGAACAAGCTGGCAAACATCATATTACAATTCCGAACCACGACCCGATAAGAGTTGGAACTTTTTCGGCTATCCTAACAGAAGTCGCCCAACACTGCGGCAAATCGAAGCAAGAACTATTGGAGGAATTATTCTAAGAGCCGATTACACATAGAGCATTACAATCAAACTAAAATTTTCACTAAAATTGTATCAACCATAATCTATAATTATCATGGCAAAAGCACAAGACGCAAAAAAAGCAGTAAAAAAAGAAGCTGCAAAGACAACGAAAGAAAAGCAAGCTGAAAAGCGCGCGAACAAAGGAAAGACCAAGTACGATTAGTCTCTACTTAACGCAAAATGAAAGGGGCGTTCCTATAATCGGAACGCCCCTTTTTCTAATCTTCTAATTGGCTAAAAGCCTAATCTCCTACGCAGAAACGCCCATCACCTTGGCCATTGTTTCACCTATATCACCAGGAGAAGCAACCACGTGAATGCCACATTCGGCCATAATCTTCATCTTAGCTTCAGCCGTATCCTCATCTCCACCAACAATTGCTCCTGCGTGGCCCATCGTTCTTCCTTTAGGAGCAGTTTGTCCAGCAATAAAACCAACAACTGGCTTCTTGTTTCCTGTCGATTTGATGTAACGAGCTGCTTCAGCTTCCAACGTTCCACCAATCTCACCAATCATCACAATTGCATCTGTGTCAGGATCATTCATAAACAGTTCAACCGCATCTTTGGTGGTAGTTCCAATAACTGGATCACCACCAATTCCGATTGCTGTAGAAATTCCCATTCCTGCTTTCACTACTTGATCGGCAGCTTCGTAAGTCAATGTTCCAGACTTAGAAACGATTCCGATACGTCCTTTTTTGAAAACAAATCCTGGCATAATGCCAACCTTCGCTCCTTCTGGCGTGATAACACCTGGACAGTTAGGCCCGATTAATCTTGTTTTGGTGCCTTTCAGATAATGAGCAGCCTTTACCATGTCGGCAACTGGCGTTCCTTCTGTGATGGCAACAACCAAGGCGATGCCAGCTTCGGCAGCCTCCATAATTGCATCGGCAGCAAATGCTGGCGGCACAAAAAGAATGGAAACATTGGCACCTGTAGCTTTCACAGCTTCTGCAACCGTATTAAAAACTGGTCGGTCTAAATGCGTTTGACCACCTTTTCCTGGGGTCACTCCTCCTACTACATTGGTTCCGTACTCAATCATCTGCGAAGCATGGAATGTTCCTTCGCTTCCCGTGAATCCTTGAACGATTACCTTCGAATCTTTATCTACTAATACACTCATGGTCTAAGTTCAATTTCTTAATGCGCGGCAAATGTAGCGTACACGTCCTGCAATTGAAAATGTATTTATGCACAGTTGTCCTTTATCGTTCAGATGCACTACTAAGAACAAAAAAAGCATCCCGAACCACTCATGTCAAAATGGTCCGGGAGCTCATCATAATCGGCTTAAATCAGCCATCAATCAACACAATAATCGGCTCCAGTATTGTTTGTAAAGACCACATCGTTAACGGCAAGATTTACATTGGCACCACCAGCTCCTCCTGCAAAGAATGCGCAAGAACCACTCTTACTGATTTCTGAATTCTGAACAGTAAGTTTCGAGCTTGCCCACATATAAACCGCTCCCTGAGCACTAGGACCTCCTGCATTTTCGATTATGACATATTGCAACGAGTTTAGTGTGTTTGCTGTGAATTCAAATCGAAGACCTGTCCATGATCCATTTGCAGCAGTAGCTCCTTTAAAGCTGATTGGTTGTGTCACAGTTCCTTGTGCAGAAAGTGCAGCTTGGTCATTGACTTGAAGTTCACATCCTGCATCAAAATAAATAGTGGTTCCTGGTTCAATCATTAGGACGGCATTCTCACGCACCTGAACACTCGTAGCTTCGGTTACCTGGTAGTCCACATCCACTTTATGCCACGTCTTATTCTGGCTCCCGTTGATAGTTGCACCGTTACCGTTCACAAGAATGCGTGTTGTTCCGTTTCCGAGATATGAATCCGAACTTGTCGGCACATCAACATAAGTGTAGTCAATATAAAGTGGCGCACCATCATTCTGTGTGATTGTATTTCCTCCAAGCTCAAGCGTGGATCCTGTGTACGTTCCGTTGATACCATGGCTAGCGCTTTGGCGAATGATTGAGTTAGTAACACTCAAACGAGACTGAGCCCACACTACGAAAGCGCCACGGTCGCCATTGCTGTTGTGTGCGATCCCACCTGCATGTTCCACCACGCAGTGGTCAAAAATATTCTTCGGATCGCTAGAATCAATTAGAACACCTCTCCAAGAACCTTTTACACCATCTTGCCCAGTAAATGTAATTGGTAGAGCAGCCGTTCCTTCAGCCTTGAAAGAACCTGTTTCACTAACGCTAATACCTGCATCGGTTGCAAAAGCAATGGTTACACCTGGCATAACGGTTATGTCTCCTGACACATCCATGTCGCAGGTTATCAAATAATCGATTGTCACGTCTGGATCATCAACTAGTACACGATTTTGAGTAAAGTAATCGCATTCCAAAGTCTGAGTTGTTCCTGTAAGCGGGTCTTCGGTATTGCAACTGGAAATTACTGCAACGCCCAGCACCAATAGTCCCGATTTTAAAATGTTGATTTTCATAGTTTCTGTGTTTTTAGATTGTGCTACAAATGTACGTCAACACATTTCCTTACAAAACCCAATTCTCCTTCAGTAATTCACTTTTATACAAGCAGCATACACGGTTATATGATTGATTAACAGATTAATAATGATATTTGAAAATTCATATTCAAAACCATGAATGACAGACTTTATGAACTGATTGGAAAGATGAACCGAACGGAGAAAGCGCATTTTCGGAAGTTCGGATTTAAAAGTGCTGATGGCGGAAAGCACGAACGGGAACTGTTCGACATTATCATTGAAGGCCAACGCAAGGACGTGAAGGATTTAGACTCGTATGTCCGAAAAGCCTATTCCAAAAATAACCGAACCGATTTTATCCGTATGAGAGCAAGGCTTTTTGATGCAGTGCTCAACAGCTTGAGCGACCATGGAAGAGCTGGACAGGATGCTTATCATTTCTCTCAAATACTACTCAACAGCCGAACATTATTTGAAAGAGGTTTCCTCAAAGAGGCAAGAAAAATGCTCAAAAAGGGCAGCAAAATGGCCTCTGAACAACAGAAACCTCATTGGCAATTAGTGCTTGGAAAGGAATTGAGTGCACTGGAAACGCGCCACGGAACACATCAGTCAATCCTAGAAGCTATAGATGAGCAATTGAAGTCCCTGAGACAGTCTGAGCAACAGACACTATTGGCCAAATATTACGAACTGGCTTTTCATCTGCAACGCACGATTGGTCAGCAGCGCGAAGACAAAGAAGTGCTTACCGATAAGCTGATTGATATAGAGCGGAGCGCAGACAAACTAGACTTAAGCGATGCACTGCCCGCCACGCGATTCAATCGGATTATGCTACGACAGGTGGTGGCGCACACACTTTCCAATCCAGATGCAGCACTTCGGCACACAGAAGAAGCATTTCAACTGATACGCACCCATCCCGAAATGACCAAGGGAAGACAGCAGTTGCCTGTTTCCTTACTTTCAAATCTGATTAACGATGCGTTGGCAGCGTTCCAATTCGAGTATTTCCATCGCTATATAGATGAGCTAAGGAACTGGTCCGTAACGGACGAGAAGGTGAAACGTTATGCTTTAGGACAAGTGTTGCGCTGCGAGGCCAACGCGGCACTATATTTCGCAGAATTTCATCGTTGGAAACCTTTACTGAAACATCTGCAAGGGTTAGGAACGGACCAATTACTTGCTCACGTTCAATGGGCACTATTCGGGCAACTGGTGCATATGATGTTTGCCGACTTAGCCATTCGGCCTTGCATCAAAGAAATTAACACCTTACTCCACCAAACTAAAGACGAGAAACGGCAGGATTTACAGACAAATCTGGAACTACTGCTTGTCACCTGTCATTACGAACTTGACAATTTGAGCACGGTGGAACAGCTACTTGATTCAATCAAAACTAGACTTACGCTTAAAGAGCAGTTTACAGCGTCCGAAACTATCTTCATAAATACACTTGAAAAATTGATTGCAGCTCCGTCCGCGGCAAGGTCAGATATTTTTGCAATTGCTACCGCTGAGCTCAACACAAAACCAGACAATCGTCCGTTGGGATTCTTCAATCCATCGGTATGGATATTGGCCAAATGGCAGCGTAAAACATATGCTGAAATACTGAAGGCGCACTACGGAATTGGTGGTCGGCAATAACTGACGACATTTGCGGCCGAAATGATTTATTCTGCAGACGATACAATTATGGCACTTGCCACGCCTTCGGGTGCTGGGGCCATCGCCATCATCCGAATGAGTGGAAAAGACGCTTTCTCCATTGCGGATAAAGTCTTCCGTGCAAAAGGTAAAAAGACCATTTCTAAGGCTGATTCACACACCATCATCTTCGGAGATATTGTGGATGGTGAGGAATTGGTTGATGAAGTTTTGGTGAGCGTTTTCCGCAATCCGAAATCATTTACGGGTGAAAATTCGGTGGAGATTTCGTGCCATGGTTCAACCTTTATTCAGAAACGAATTCTGAATCTATTGAGCAAAAGCGGTTGCCGAATGGCCAAGCCTGGCGAATACACCATGCGCGCTTTTCTCAACCGTAAGATGGATTTATCGCAAGCCGAAGCAGTGGCCGATTTAATCGCATCTTCTTCCGAAGCCGCACATAAAGTGGCTATGCACCAAATGCGTGGCGGTTTTGCAAATGAATTGAAAGTGCTGCGCGAAGAATTGGTTCATTTTGCTTCGCTAATTGAGTTGGAACTCGATTTTGCCGAAGAAGACGTTGAGTTTGCCGACCGAAGTCAGATGATTGAACTCATCAATCGCATTAACACTAAGATTGACCAACTCATTGGTTCGTTTGAATTGGGAAATGTGATTAAGGAAGGAGTTCAAGTCGCGATTATCGGGGAACCAAATGCAGGTAAATCGACCTTACTGAATGCGTTACTGAATGAAGAGCGCGCCATTGTTTCCGACATAGCCGGAACAACGCGTGATACGGTTGAAGACGAACTGGTTATTGAAGGGATTCGCTACCGATTTATTGACACAGCTGGCATCCGCCAAACTACGGATACGATTGAAAGTCTGGGAATTGAACGAACGATGAAAAAAGCCGAACAGGCCGATGTGGTTATGTTCCTTTTCGATGCTTCTACGTATACTCCAGCACAACTCAGAAGCGAGATTTCTGAACTAAAAATACGAAAGTCAGACCTTGAAGAAAGGCTGATTCTTGTTGCTAATAAAACAGACAAAACAACTGAAATCATTTCCGAAAAGTTTGCCAATCTCAACGCTGTTTCCATCTCTGCCAAGGAGAAAACAGGCATTGAAGAATTGAAAACTCGCTTAACCGAATTCGTGAATCTTTCAGCATTAAAAGAAGACCAAACCATTGTGACCAATACGCGGCATATTGAAGCTTTGAGTGGCGCTAAGAAATCTCTTCTTGAAGTACTCCAAGGATTTGACAATCAGATGTCAGGCGACCTTGTGGCTATTGACATCCGCAGGGCGCTTTTCTTCCTTGGAGCTATCACGGGGGAAATCACTACGGATGATCTTTTGGGAAATATCTTTTCGAAATTTTGTATCGGAAAATGATAAGATGGCTTTTCTTATTGATAGTCCTTTCATCACTAACAGCAGTTGGTCAGTCCTCCGGTAAACTGCTTGGTCAAGCTGAAGCCAAGTATTTACTTGGTGACTACGAAGCCTCCGCCAAGCTGGCAAAAAAAATGACAAAGCGTGGACCAAGCAACGGTGTTGCGCTCATGCTGCTAGCCAAATCCAATTTTAAGTTGCGAAATAATGAACAAGCCAAATCGAATATTGAAAGAGTAATTGCCTTAGACAGTCTTAATAGCAATGCGCATCTACTGTTTGGGGAGATTCATTTTTCGGTTAATGATTTCGAATCGGCTTTAAAATCGTTTCAACGTTCCTTCGCGTTAGACACTTCAAACTTTTGGAAAGCATGGAGAATTGGAGATAGCTTTTTCAGTCTTAAAGAATACAATCTTGCCCTTGAATACGCTTCAAAAACACAAAGATTAAATGAGGGGAATTATGTTGGATACGAACTTGAAGGGCTTGTATATCATTCCTTAAAGCTGCATGATGCAGCAATAGAATCCTTTGATAAGGCAATTAAACGAAACCCCAAGCGAGAAGGCTTATACAATTTACGTGGATATGATTATGAGCAGAAAGGAGATTTTCAAAAGGCTATGGGTGATTATGACAAGTCCCTTAGTTTAAACCCTGAAAACGCTCGAACCCATTACGGCAAAGGCTATCTATTTAAAGTTCAAGGAGAAACACTTAAGGCCATAAATTCATTCAAGGAGTCCGATTGATTACGCCCGAATGATACAGGAACTTATTATGAACTTGGTTGGTTATTCAGCGATCTTGGAGATGATAAAGCCGCTTTTGATTATTTCGATAAAATAATTTCATTAGACCCTAATGATTGTGACGCCTATCGAAGCAGAGGATTAATGCTTAGTTCATTGAATGATGTAAAACGCGCATTGAAAGATTTCTCGAAAGCGTTAGAATGCAATCCTCACATGGATAAAACGTACTTTTCCAGAGGTCAAGTGCAGTATTATTCGTTGAAGAATATTGGGAAGGCGATTCTTGATTTTTCTGCTGCGATTGAGTTAAACGCTTCTGTAGCCGAATATTTTATTGAGAGAGGTCGTGCACGGCTAAGTAAAAAGCAGTTTCGAGATGCACGAGAAGATTTTTCAGATGCGATTTACATTGATTCGACATCAGCCATTGCATTTACGTTAAGAGGAGATGCGAAATCTGGTATGAGGGGATATCATTCTGCGATAAAGGATTTTACTAGGTCGATAGAGATCGACTCTACAAATGCTTGGACATTTTTTCTCAGGGGTAATGCATGGAAAAGTTTAGAGAAATATGACCGAAGTCTAGTTGACTATTCAAAAGCCATCGACTTGGAAACAGATTTCCTCACTGCAAAAAGAGAAAGGGGTATTTCCTTCGTTGCGCTAGGAAACCTTCAGTATGCCTTTCAAGACCTTGAATTTGTACTATTACATCATCCAAAGGATTCACGAGTTCTTTTTTTTCTTGGCAAAGCTCACTACGATAATAGTCAGTGGGAGCTAGCGCAGAGCTATTTTGACATGACTATCGAAATAAAACCAACTGGGCGAGCCCATTACTTGCGTGGAATGTGCAAGATTGAACTCAATTTAAGTGGTGAGGCCTGTATAGACTTTAAAAAGGCGAGTGAGTTGGAATATTTTGATACTCATATCCACAATGATGCGAGCGTTGTGACGGACGGTTGGTCAGGCTATAGTCCTCTGAAAAAACAATTTCCCAAGTTGGAACAGAGGCTTTCAGACAAGGGTAGGAATTTCACCATGCTACACATTCAAATTAGGAAT
>Ga0209702_10009310_pt1 | contig 11009 bp, 8 predicted proteins | sample FRY01_FD_187210 | JGI IMG/M metagenome (GOLD analysis project Ga0209702, IMG submission 187210) | Freshwater microbial communities from Lake Fryxell liftoff mats and glacier meltwater in Antarctica - FRY-01 (SPAdes) (version 2) | ecosystem: Environmental > Aquatic > Freshwater > Ice > Glacier... | reverse complement strand
GCCAGAGCCATAGGTGGATTGCTGACCAATCACCCGCCCGGTTTTCACGCGGGGGGCATGGACCTGCGGCGCGGAGTAGCTGGGCGTGATGTAAGCCGGCGCGCGGTAGACTGGCTGAGGTGCGGGTGCGGGCTGCGACTTGCGCCCCTCTTTCACGATGGCCCCTACGATCAGTGCGGCGGCAATGCCTTTCAGCACATTCCGCTCATTCTTGCCCAAGGCCTGAGCCGGGGCGGCGAGGCCAAGGGACAGGGACAAGATGCAGGCGGTGGCGATGGATTTATGCAGCAGCATGGTGGTTTCCTTTCAAAGCTGCCCCGTGCAGCCGGGGTGATGGGAACACCTTGCCGCTTGCGCCGATGTTTCGCAAAAGCAGGCGGTTGATATGTGATAACACGCAGCCAAGCCGTTGCTTTGGCGCGGGTTTATTTTTCGCCCAATCTTGGGCGGGGTTGTGGCTTTTGGGTGGCGCGCACATCTAACAATCCGGCGATCCTGCCACTTGGGGAAAAATCTTGGAAATCCTATATGTTTTGGGCGGGCTGGTCGGCCTGTTTCTGGGCGGTGAGGCCTTGTTGCGCGGGGCTGTCGGCGTAGCACAGGCGGCGCGGCTGTCGCCTTTGGTGATCGGCCTGACGGTCGTGGGGTTCGGCACCTCCACGCCGGAGTTGCTGGTGTCGTTGAAGGCGGCGCTGGACGGTGCGCCGGACATTGCGCTGGGCAATATCGTGGGGTCCAACATCGCCAATATCTTGCTTATTCTTGGCATATCGGCGCTGGTTTGGCCGATTACGGTGGCGGATAAGGCCCTGCGTCGAGATGGCATTGTGATGCTGGGGGCGGCGGTTGCACTGTTTGCCGTCGTGGCTTTTGGCAGTCTTGGGCGGGTGACGGGGATCGCTTTGGTGCTTGCGCTGATCACCTATCTTTGGATTGCCCTGCGCCAACCCCGCCAGGATGCAGACACGGCGGTAGCCCCTGATCGGCCTTTGTGGGCCTCTGGCCTTTGGGTGGCCTTGGGGCTGGTCGGCCTTATGCTCGGCGCGAAATATCTGGTGGATGGCGCGGTGATCATGGCGCGCGATTTTGGCGTGTCCGAGGCATTTATCGGATTGACCATCGTGGCGGTGGGAACGTCTTTGCCGGAACTGGCCACATCGCTGGTCGCGGCCCTGCGCAAGCAATCAGATATTGCATTGGGCAATATCATCGGCTCCAACATCTTCAATATATTGGGGATTTTGGGGGTGACGGCGGCGATAACACCTATTGCCGCAGCCCCCCGGTTCGCGCAGTTCGATCTGCCCGTCATGGTCGGCGTTTCCATAGTCTTTGCGCTGGTTTTGTGGCGCGGCGGAAGGATTGGCCATGTGGCGGGACTGCTGTGCCTTGCGGCCTATGCGGTCTATATCTGGGCAGCACAGGGTTAGGGGAATTGGGGCGGGGAAGTGACCCCGCCCATCGCTCTCAGACCGAAAGGCAGATGTATTTCATCTCCAGGTAATCTTCCATCCCGTGGCGGCTGCCTTCGCGGCCAAGGCCGGATTGTTTGACACCGCCAAACGGGGCCACCTCGGTGGAGATGATGCCTGTGTTCACCCCTACAATTCCGTATTCCAGCGCCTCTTGAACGCGGGTGATGCGGCTGATGTTTTGGGCATAGAAATAGGCGGCAAGGCCAAAGATCGTGTCGTTGGCGTATCCGATCACCTCGGCTTCCGTTTCAAACTTGAACAAGGGGGCCATGGGGCCAAAGGTTTCTTCCTGGGCCACCATCATATCTTGCGTCACACCCGTCACAATCGTCGGCTCAAAGAACGACCCGCCAAGCGCATGGCGTTTGCCCCCCGTCATCACGCGCCCACCTTTGGCCACGGCGTCAGCGATATGCTGCTCCACCTTTTCCACGGCGTCCATGTTCACCAAGGGGCCAAATTCCACCGTCTCGGTCAGCCCGTCGCCCACGCGGGTTTTCGCCAGCGCCGCTGCCAGCTTTTCGGCAAAGGCATCATAAACCCCCGCCTGCACATAAATCCGGTTGGCACAGACACAGGTTTGCCCGTTGTTGCGGAATTTTGACGCCATGGCACCAAGCACCGCCGCATCCAGATCGGCATCATCAAACACGATGAACGGCGCATTGCCGCCCAGTTCCATCGAACATTTCATGACCTGATCGGCGGCCTGACGCAGCAAAATCCGCCCCACTTCGGTCGATCCGGTAAAGGTCAGCTTGCGCACGGCGGGGTTTTCGCAAAATTCCTTACCTATATCCGATGACCGCTTGGAGGTGATCACGCTGAAAATGCCCTTCGGCAGGCCCGCGCGATCCGCCAACACCGCCAGCGCCAGCGCCGACAAGGGGGTCTCGGCAGCAGGCCGGGCCACAAAGCCGCAGCCTGCCGCCAAAGCCGGGCCACATTTGCGGGTGATCATCGCATTGGGAAAATTCCACGGCGTGATGGAGCCTACAACCCCGATGGGTTGCTTCAAAACCGTGATCCGCTTGTCGCGCATATGGCCGGGGATGGTTTCGCCGTAAACGCGCTTGGCCTCTTCGGCAAACCATTCGATGAAGGACGCACCATACCCCACTTCGCCCTTCGCCTCGGCCAGGGGTTTGCCCATCTCGGCGGTCAGGATCGCGCCCAGATCATCCTGGTTTGCCATCATCAGGTTGTACCAGGCGCGCAGGATGTTGGCACGTTCCTTGGCGGGGCGGGCGGCCCAATCCTTCATCGCCGCTTCGGCGGCCGCAATTGCGCGCGCAGTCTCGGCGCGGCCAAGGTTTGGCACCGAACAAATCACATCGCCGCGCGCAGGGTTGGTCACCTCGAACGTGCCGCCATCATCCGCATCAATCCATTCGCCCGCCACATAGGCCTTTGTCGCCAAAAGGCTGGGGTCTTTGAGTATTGCGCGCAGGTCGGTTGCGGTATCAAGCATTGTGGTCTCCCCTTCAGGTTCGGAATATGCAAATCATGGGCGGGCGGGGTTGTCTAGGTCCTCGGCAGAAATGGAGGGTGCGATGGATATGGATCTGGCCTATGCCAATGGGGCGTTTATCACGGGGGCCGCCGATTATCCGCCGCGCTGGGCGGCAAAAGCGGCGGCGTTCCGCGAAGGTTTGGGCCTGCGCGCGCAAGCACTTACCTATGGCCCCGGCGCGCGGCATCAATTTGATCTATTTTTGCCGGACGCGCCGCCCAAGGGCTGCGTGACGTTCATCCACGGTGGTTTTTGGTTGGCATTTGACCATAGGGTATGGTCGCATCTGGCGGCAGGCGTTTTGGCGCGGGGATGGGCCTGTGCGATGCCAAGCTATACCCTGGCCCCCGAAGCGCGGATCACCACCATGACCACCGAGATGGTGCAGGCGCTGGCCGTGATCGCAACCCATGTCCCGGGGTGCCAAATCATCACCGGCCACTCGGCAGGCGGGCATCTGTCAGCCCGTATGGGCTGCGCCGATCTGGCCGTGCAGGGGGTGGTGCGCGTTGTCCCTATCTCGCCCCTGTCAGATCTTGGGCCGATCGTCGAGACCGGGATGCAAGCGAAGCTCCATCTGGATGCCGCCGAAATCGCGGCCCAAAGCCCCGCGTACCAACGCCTTGCGCAAGGCGTGCAGGCCCATGTTTGGGTCGGGGGCCAGGAACGCCCCAGCTTTTTATGGCAAGCGCGGCTTTTGTCGGAAAACTGGGGCTGCGGCTGGACGGTCGCCCCCGGCAAACACCATTTCGACGTAATCGACGCGATGGAAGACCCAACATCGCCCTTGGTTGAGGCCTTGGTCGGCGCGCTGTGATCCGTATTCACCTTGGTCCAAATATCTTCGCCGAAGGCAAGCGGCGTCAGCCGCTCCTCCCGGATGGTCCTGCGCGCAAAACCATGATTCCAAGCGCGTAAACCGCGATCAAAACCACGACCGCCCCACCCAGAAACAGGCCAAAGGCTGCCCCGATCCCTGCGTTTGGCAGCGGTCCAAGGGCGGCACCTGTTGCAATGAACCAACCCAGCGTGGCACTGAACCAAAGGGCAATCACCACACCCGCCCCCCATAACAACCCGCGCGCCCGGGGGGCCGCCTGTGCACCCAAGCCCCTTCGCAGGGCGCGGAACTGGCGGCCAAGATCGGCCTGCACTGCCAGCACGGCAGGCACCAAAAACAACACCAGCAGCATGCCAAAGCCAAGCCCGTACACCAGCGTAATCACCGTTGGCCGCAAGAACTCCGCCTGCGAGGACCTCTCGTACAGCAAGGGGGCCAGCCCCAGCACGGTCGTCGCCGTGGTCAAAAACACCGGGCGCAGCCGGTCCGCCACCGCATCTATGATTGCCGGATACAGCCCCCGCTTTTCGGAATATTCATCAATCGTGGACACCAGAACGATGCTGTCATTGATGATGATCCCCGTCATCCCGATCATCCCCACGATGGAGAAAAGCGACATCGGCACGCCCCAGACATGGTGCCCGTAAATCGCGCCGATCAGCCCGAAGGGAATGACCACCATCACCACCACAGGCCGGGTCCAGCTGGCAAAGACCCAAGCCAGCACCATGTAAATTCCCAGCAGACACAGCATCAGGCCAAGGCTTGCATCGCCCAGAAACTCCCGCTCTTGCTGGGCAAGGCCCGATTGCCGGGTTGTGACACCGAAATTTTGCTCCAGTTTGGGCAAAATCTCCTCGGTCAGAACGCGCTGCACCTCGGCGGCGCGGGCAGGGTCATCCTCGGCGATATCACCCGAAACGGTGACAATGCGCAGCCCGTTTTCGCGCCGGATCGTGGAAAAACCCGAGCGGCGGTCCACGGTCACGATATCGCCCAGCGGCACATAAACCCTGGGGCTGGCACGCAGCAAGGTGCTGTCCAGAAAATCGGCGGTCAATTCGCTGGCTGGCAGTTCCACACGGATGGCGGCGGTGCGCGGCCCATCGGGGAAGGTTGCAGCCTCGATCCCGTTCAGCCGCTCGCGCAAGGCCCGGCCCAGCGTATCAATCCCAAAGCCAAGGGCCTGGCCTTGCGGGGTCAGCGACAAGATCAACTCCTCCTTGTCATAGGCAAGGCTGTCCTCCAGCGCCGAGACTTCGGGGAAAGGCGTCATGGCGGTTTTCAAGGCTTCCGCTGCGGCCTTCAGCACGGCGGCATCCGCGCCCGATATATCCACCGACAGTGCATCGCCGCCGGGGCCAAAGCGGCCCCCGCGAAAGCTGAGGTCCTCCAGCATCGGGTGGCTTTGCACTTCGTCTTGCAGGTCGGTCAGGAAGGTGGAGGTGGCATAGGGGCGAAAATCGGAGTCAATGATTTCAATCGAAATGCCGCCCAGCAAATCGGCGTCCTTGGTGTCCGCACTCGACAGGCCGCGCCCCGACCCGCCACCGATTTCAGCCATCACAAAGGTTGTGGGGTCGGTGCCGTGTTCAGTCGCATATCGGGCGGCAACCGTATCGGTGGCGCGCTGCAATTCGCGCATCATCGCCAAAGTGTCCTCGCGCTTGGCCCCCGGCAGCATCGCGAAATTGCCGGAAATTGACGATTGTTCAGGCGAGTTGAAAAAGCGGAATTTCAAATCACCGCTGATGAACAGCGCGGCTTGGGTGGCAAACAGCAGCACTGCCAGCGCAATCGTCGCCATGCGCGCGCGAATTACCAGCGCCACCAAAGGGCGCACGGCCACGCGAATAAGCCATTGCAAACCCTTGTTCACTTGCCGCGATGGCCAATCATACCAGGCGGCATCCTTGGCGGCGCGCAAGGCGTGGGCCATGTGGTTGGGCAAAATCAGGAAGCATTCCACCAGACTTGCCATCAACACCGCGATCACCGTGAAGGGAATATCGGCAATCAGCGACCCGAACCGCCCGCCAATCGTCACCAGCCCCGCAAAGGCGATCACTGTGGTCAGGGTGGAGGCGATAACCGGCATCGCCATGCGCGCGGCGGCGTTTTCAGCAGCCTCAACCGGGCCTTCGCCCAAGTGGCGCGCGCGGAAATCGGCGTGTTCACCCACCACAATCGCATCATCCACCACAATGCCCAGCGTGATGATAAGCGCAAATAGCGAGATCATGTTGAGCGTGAGGCCAAAACCATACATCACCGCAAGCGCCGCAAGCAGCGACACCGGAATGCCTGCGGCCACCCAAAGCGCTGTGCGGGCATTCAGGAACAAGAACAGCAGCAGCACCACAAGCCCCAGTCCCATCGCGGCATTGTCCAATAGCAGGTTCAGACGGCCCGAGATTGCCTCGGCCCGGGCGCGCACCAAAGTGACCGACACGCCGGGCGGCAAAAGCGGGTTCATCTTGTCGGCCACGGCTTGCACATCGGCCTGCATGCGGATCGCGTCACCGGTATCGTTTCGGTCCACCCGCACCGACATCGCGGGGTTGGGCCCGACAAAGCTGGCGCGGCCCCTGTCTGCCGCCTCGTCGCGCACCTGTGCGACATCGCCGATTGTCAGGGTGGTGCCATCCGCCGCCTGGCGCAGCACAATTTCGCGGATCTGGTCGGCAGTCCGCGCCTCTTGCCCCGTGCGCACGCGCGCAGCACCCCCCCCCACGTCGCCTGCGGGCGAGGATTGGACCTGCGATGCGATGGCCGCGGCAATTTCGGCCATGGTCACGTCATGCCGGATCAGGCTGGTTGATGCCACCTCCACCATGATTTGTGGGGCGGCAAGCCCCTGGATTGTGGTGCGGGTGATGCCTGCGTCAAACAACCTTGCTACAAATTCATCGGCAAAGCGGCCCAATTGTTCCACCGCAACCGGCCCGGTGATTACCACATCCGTCACCCGGTCGCGCCAGGCACCGCGCCGCACCTCCGGGTCATCGGCGTCACTGGGCAGGGTGCGGATCGCATCAATCGCCGATTGCACATCCTCGGCGGCCTGCTGCAAATCCAGCCCCGGCTCAAATTCCAGCGTGATCCGGGCAGAGCCTTCGGAGGAGAGGGCGGTCACATCCGTCACCCCGTCCACCGAAAGCAAAGCAGGCTCCAGCACCTGCACAATCGCGCGGTCCACATCCTCGGCCCCGGCCCCGTCCCATTTGGCGGTCACGATGACTTCTGCGATGATCACATCAGGGAAAAACTGCGCGCGGATACGGGTGGCGGCGGCAAGGCCCGCCACGATCATCACCGCCAGCACAAGGTTGGCAAGCGTGCGGTGGCGGGTGAAATAGGACAGGATGCCTTTGCCTTTGGGGGTATTGGCCAGCGCCATGGCTTAGCCCCCCATCCGGCTTTCCAGCCGTTCAATCACGCGGGTTGGCACCTGATCTTCGGCAAGCTGCGCCAGAATGCGAGTTTTCGCCTCGGCGGGCATGCGGTCATTGCCTTCGACAAAGGCAATCAATGCGGCGCGGCGTTCGGGCGTCAGCGCCACAAATTCGGGCGGGGGCGGGGCCGTGTCCGCACCTGCGGGGCGGATCGGTTTGATCTTGATGCCCGCCCCCAACAAGGGCGACAATTCGCGCACCACCTCGCGCCCGGCGATGCCGCGCGGCGACAAGATCACCATATCGCCTTGGCGGCGCAAAAGCTGGGCGGGCAGCGATTCCAATCGGTCCTCTGCGCCCAAGGCCAGCACGGTGCCATCCGCGCCGTAGGCCGTGGCGGGCAGAGCGATTACGGCGAGCATGCCGGGTTCGGCCACCCGGGCCGTCACAAAATCGCCGGGGCGAAAGCCGGGGGCGGCGGTCAGCGTGGCATAGATCAAGCGCCCGGTCTGGCCTTCGCCCACGGCGGCCCCTGCGCGCGAGAGTTGACCCTTGGCCACCAGTTCCGCGCCCGACACCTCCAGCGCCACGGTAATTTCGGCGGGGATCAGCGCGCCGTTATCATCCAAAAGCCGCGCGAATTGCGCGGTGGAGATGCGGAAAGCCACCTCCAGTGCCACGGGGTCAATCAGATCGCCCAAACGTTCGTTGCTGCCCATGATGCGGCCCGGAACCACGGTGAATCCGCTTAGAACCCCAGCAAACCCGGCGAAAAGCTGGGTCTCGCGCAGCGCCCGCTCGGCCTCGGCAAGGGTGATGTTCTGGCGCGACAGCGCGCTGTTGGCTTGACCTACGCGACTTTCGGCATTTGCAAGTGCTGCGCGGCGCGACAAGATCGCCTGATCGGCCAAGGATGCGGCAAGGGCTGCGGTTTCCACTGCGGCGGCAGAGCCGACTTTGCGGGCTTCCAGATCGCGTTGCCGCGCAAGCGCACCTGCGCGCAGGGCGGCCTGCGCCTGGGCTGCGGCCACATCATCGCGGGCCAGACTGACCGCGCGCACGGCATCGTCGCGTTCCAATCCCGCGCGCTCCATGTCTGACAAAGCCAGGTCGCGGGCGGCGGTGGCATCGGCCGGGTCCAATCGCAGCAAAAGCTGGCCCTGCACCACGCTTGCGCCATCCTCCACCCCGTCGCCAAGGGCTATCACCGTGCCGGGGCGCGGCGCGCGCAATTCCAGCGTGCGGCGGCTGCGCACCTCGCCAAAGGCGGTAAGGGTGGGGGCGAAAGGGCCCACCTCGGCCAAAATTACATTGGCGGAAAACACCCGTTCGCGGGCGGCCACCGCGGGGCGGCTGTCGGCTGTGCGCGCCTCGAATGCGGTGCGCAGGGTTTGGCCCGCCATGGCGAGAAGGCCAAGCGTTGCCGCCACAAGCAACAGGCCGAACAGCGACCGTCTGAAAAACCGCATTTGAACACTCCGCAGGGATATTGTTATACCTACGCAACAGCGGCGCAGTTGGATGAAAACCCAAGATCACAAAGCCTTTGGATGTTTTACGCAGCAAGCATGGCGTTCCGTCGCGGGCTTTGCAAAATCTTTAGGAGTCCGGCTATTTACGGCGTTGATGTTCCGTCAGGCGTGGCAGGATTTCAACGAAATTGCAGGGGCTGTGACGGTAATCCAGCTGCCATTTCAAAATCTCGTCCCAAGCATCGCGGCAGGCCCCGGGGCTGCCGGGCAGCGCAAACAGATAGGTGCCATTGGCAACCCCCCCCGTGGCCCGGCTTTGCACCGCCGACGTGCCGATCTTTTGCATGGAGACCAAGGTGAAGATGGTGCCAAACGCCTCAATCTCTTTCTCGTAGACATCTCGGTGCGCTTCTACCGTCACATCGCGGCCCGTCAGGCCAGTGCCCCCAGTGGACAAGATTACGTCGATATCCGGGTCGGCGCACCATAAGCGCAACTGGCCCGCAATTTCGCTGCGTTCATCGCGGATGATGGCGCGGGCGGCAAGGCTGTGGCCCGCGTCAACCAGCCGCGTGACTAGCGTATCGCCGGATCTGTCATCCGTGCTTTGGCGAGTGTCCGACACGGTCAGCACCGCGATGCGGACGGGCAGGAAGGGTTTGGTTTCATCAATACGCGACATAAGGGTCAGGCCTTTTGCAAAAGGGCGAGGCGCAGGGCGAGGGCGGCGAAAACCCCTGCGCTGACAACGCCAAGGATGCGGGCGAAGCGGGTGGAGGTGGCAAGGTGGCGGCCAAGGCCAGACGCCGAAAGCCCCACGGCAGAATTTACGATTAGGCCGCCAAGCCCCAGCACCGCGCCAAAGATCAGGAATTGCACCAAGATCTGGCCGCGTGAGGGGTCCACGAATTGCGGGATGAAGGCGAGGGTGAAAAGAATGACCTTTGGATTTGTCAGATTGACCAAAGCCCCATCGCGAAACGCGCGGAGCGGTGTAAGGGCGGCCGCACGGGAACGCTGGAGCGTGGACTGGCGCAAGCATTGCACCGCCAGCCACAAAAGATACACAACGCCCAGCCAGCGTATTGCCTCGAACAGACCGGGGTGGGCCGCCATCACTGCGCCAAGCCCAAGCCCGGCAAGCGTGACATGCACCATGCCGCCCGCCGTGATGCCCGCCGCCGCTGCCACCGCCGCGCGTGGGCCGGACCGCAAGCCCTGGCCCAAGCTGAACATCATATCCGCGCCCGGCGTCAGGTTCAAAGCAAGGGCAGCGGGCGCGAAGGCAAGAAGGGTGAGGGGATCAACCGGTGTCATTGTGCAAGCCGCGCCTGAACATCCAGCAAATCGGCCCAGGCATCGCGCTTGGCTGCGGGATTGCGCAGCAGGGTTTGGGGATTGGTCATCGGCATCACCGCAATGCCGGCACTTTCGCCCCATTTTCCTCGCAACCGCGAGATGCCGTCTTGGCCCAGAAGCGCCATGCAGGCAGTATTGCCGAAAGCGATGAGGACGCGGGGTTTGATCATGGCGATATGACGCAGCAAAAAGGGGCGCAGCATGGAGATATCGGTTGGCGAAGGGTCACTGTCGCCATGGGGCCGCCACGGAACCGCGGTGGTGAGATAGGCGGATTTTGCCGCATCCGCCGCATCGCGGGCATGGCCGATGGCAGCCAGCATCTTGTCGAGCAACTGACCCGAAGGGCCGGTGAAGGGGCGGCCATCAAGGTCTTCCTCACGGCTGGGGGCGTCACCCACTAGCATCAGGTGGGCGCTGGGGTTGCCATCCGCAAACACTAAATTTCTGGCGCCTTTTTTCAGCGTGCAATGATCATAGGCGGCAAGGGCTGCGCGCAAGGTGGGCAGGTCATTGCAGGCGCGGGCGGCGGTTTCGGCGGCCTGCACGGAATCGAGCGAAGGGGCCGCAGGAAGGGCGGGGGCGGCGGCTTTGAGCTTTGCCACAGGCTCCAGCTTTTCTGGCAGGGCGTAGCGATCAACCGGGGCGTCGACCGAAAATTCGACCACGCCCAGATCGACCTGCCAGGACAGGGCGGCAAGGGCTGCGTGCCAGTCATAGTCGGAAAGTGATGCGTCGATTCCCATAGCGCCAGGATAGGGCCGGGGTGGGGGCGGGGCAAGGCAGGATCCGGGGGCCCTCCCGCCGGTCTTTGGGGCGCGAAGGGCGCACGCCCCGCATCCCGTTGGGCCGAGCGCCGTCCTGACGGGCGGCGCGTGCTTTTGTTGTGGGAAGCGGCAGGTGCAATTGCCAAGCACGAAGAGGTATTTGGACCAAGATGAAATGGTTCGG
>Ga0209702_10009308_pt1 | contig 11010 bp, 10 predicted proteins | sample FRY01_FD_187210 | JGI IMG/M metagenome (GOLD analysis project Ga0209702, IMG submission 187210) | Freshwater microbial communities from Lake Fryxell liftoff mats and glacier meltwater in Antarctica - FRY-01 (SPAdes) (version 2) | ecosystem: Environmental > Aquatic > Freshwater > Ice > Glacier... | reverse complement strand
AAGACGGGTTAGGCGGTTTGACACCGGTCGAATACGGGGCAATTATGTCCAATAAGCAAGGCCTCGCGGCCTAAACCAAAACTGTCACCAAAACGTGCACCAGTCCCGAGACACTTCTAAGAGAAGACGGCGTGCAGACACGGAGATGGTGGGGCCAAGGTGTGCACGGCATGCCTGCCTTCCAAAAATTGGCCCGCGAACCTATGACGGTAACCGAAAATATATCGAGTAAGTATCTCGGGCTACCGCTATTTCCGCAGCTGACAGCCGACCAAGCATCCCAGATAGCCACCTCCCTCGAGCGTCTCTAGGTCTGAAGGCTTTCGCATCCGACATATCCGACCACTGCCGGGGCTCAGGGCATCTTCGAACTTGAGCTCCTCCACAAGAGGCACGCGGATTCGTGCTTTCCGCTGGGAATCCTCAAGCGCGCTCAGGTCTAAAATCTAAGATAAATGCGAATCAGTTAAGTCTGCAAAACCTGGGTCAATCGGTAAGGAGAACGATTTGATCGCGAGCCATTTTGCGAAAGTAACTTCTTCCAGGTGCGGCGGGCTACCTGCCCTCGCCCAACGATTCTCCAAGGCCGAATATTTAGGCCAGGACAGAGCGACCGACGAAGAATCGAGGATTAGGAACCGCTCCCTTAGAGTTTTCCAGTAGTGCTCCACGGTCCAATCCGGGACCTCGCCGACCCGCTCGAGGAAGGCACTGCAATATTGAACCTCATTAAGCTGAATGAACCTAGACTTCGCCAGAGAATGGGCGCTGACTAGCTTTGTATTGGCTTCAGGATGCTCACCATTCCAAAAATTCTGGACGTCCTCGATTCGGCCAAAGGTGAACATGTCGCTCACCCCGTAAAGCCGGTAGAGGAAGGTATCTAAACTTACGGAAAGCAAGCGCCCTATCTGATTGGAGTCTGCTTTGACGGGGAAATAGTCATGAAGATTTCGAAGACTTTGGAGACTGAAGTTATCATTTATCCTCTGATCCGAACGGGTCTTAAGGACGTACTTTGCACCTATGCGCTTTGCCTCCATAACCCCTACATGGGAAGAGTGCATTTGAAGGTTGCTGTTATCCCAGCCAGCAGGGATTTTGGCGCGGTCAGAAGCAATCACCTCGCACATTTCAGAAAATCTGGATAATCCCGGCTCATCGGCCCATGTCGAAAGTATCAGGGACGCCTGCGGGAAAAGGTTTCGGTACTGGCGAACAGTGTGAAACGTGAAGTCCAGGTCGTTCATGATTGGACCTTGAACAACAATTGCGATTTCTGATTCGCACTTGGTGGCCTCGGAAGAGTGATGTGGCTGCCCCGTGCCATGTGCCGGCCTCAAGGTTACGGTTACCAAATCATTACCAAGCCGCACCCAATCGGTGTTCTTCACACTCTTTGTCAGGAGCACGACTCGCTTTGGCCGGTTGTTCCAAAGCTTCGAGACTAACCGGACAAGATTTTCAAACGACAGCCCGACAGGCCGAAGTTTCACCACTAACACTTGGGCAAAACTGCTCCAGGAGAAATTCATGCCTCATTCTCCCGATCTGTGTTCCACATATTTAGCCTGTTTACCTCGACGAACATTCCGGGTGTTGGACTCGCAATCAAGGCACTGATTCATGCCCTTACATTTTGAGAAATCTAACTCGATTCGAAAGCTACCACCACAATCTTTTCCCGGCGCGCAAGGCGTAGCCCTTTAGCAAGGAAGGGCTGACAGCTATAAGGCCCAGATCCTTCCTAATCCGAGAAAAGTATTTTCTGTAAAAAGCAAATTCCCTCCGCACAATAACTGTATCTTTCAGACGGTTCACCCTCTGCACTATTTTCAAGATCTTCGCGTTGCTGAGCTTTCGATGAATCTTTGAGTGAACATGAACCGCAACAATCTCGAACCATGGGCCGTCGCGATGACGGACGCTCAGGACCTGAATGCCCCTATCGAATCGAAACAGCAATTGCCCTAATGGAAATTCAAACGGGACAGTATCTTTTTGGCGCTGAATCATATTTCGAGTGCCACGAAAGTTTGTGTTCCGGGGATCCACACCAAACAGCCATCTTCCGAGCACGGCGCCGTCGACGACGAAGCCAGTCGTCCCAGCGGCTATGGTCCACGGGAAATCGAGACCTCGGTTCTCTCGATTGCGATAAAGGTATTCAGCAGTGGGGAAATTGTGCAACCAAGGAGCGGAGTTTCGAGTGAGAGACCCCAATATATCCATCTCGTTTCCGCAGTCTGCTCGTTCCAACAAGCTATCGCAAAGACGGTCTAGCGCGTCCGACGAGTTTGCGTACATCAGAGAGGCTACGATTCGGTCGTCCGCTTCTCGCGGAAGAAATATCCCAGACTCCCCGGCCGTTTGCAAAGAGTGATGGAGGTTATCTAAGGAGTAGACCAAGACGTCAAGTTCAGCATGAAAAAAATCTGTAGCTTTTGATTGGGAAAAGTAGTCCCTCAAGACAAAGAATCGTTCGGCCGTTTTTAACCAGAAACCCTCCCTAAAAGAGGCTGGCAACTTGCTGCGCCCCTCGAACCCTTTAAATGCATCTTCTCGATAGAAACTCTCGGTAGCGGTCCAGTTGAACTCCTTCGGAAGATTCTTCGGCGGTGGAAAATTTGCCAGAATTCTGACAGGGAAGCCAGAGGCTTCAGCGCTCATCCTCACTGAGGACAGCGCATAATCTGGCAACCGTGAGCCAAGATACACGTACACGAGCTCAGTGGCTCCCCTCTCACCCACTAACTCGACCGTCAATATCATGCCCCTCAACTTTGGTGCTGCTCACCCGCGCCGCCAAGGCCCGCCGGAGACAAACGACACTCCCCATATATTAGAGGAAAGGCAGTTGGGCAGAGGGGCAACGTTCCGGCACCGAATCGAATGTCAACATTTACTCTCGCGACCATGGCCGTTTTTTGGTGAAAGTCGGCCACCCCCGAGGAGATGCGTGACAGCCCGCCCAAGAAACTGAGCCAGATAATCCAAGGGCAATTCGAACCGTACCAAGGTTGGTTTGCGGTAAAACCAAAATGTGACTTTTTTCTATTGGAGTAGGCTCTGCAGATACCCTCTAGCTCACGTAGTGGAGAGAAAGTTAGAAACTTGGGAACTCAATCGGCTTATTCCTTGGGGGCGCTAGTCCGGCATTTTTATGGTCGCATTTTGCGTTTCCTCAAGAAAACCAGGCACGCACTGATTTATGGCGGTCGCAGATTTCAATGTCCAGTATGCGACAATCGCTCTCGAAATTTTGTCTCCCTACGAAGAATCGCGAATGGAATGCTAGTCCGTCCGGTTTTGATTGACGGCACGATTGTCGGTCCAGAGAATTATGAATTCCTCAACATCGAAAACTTCTCATGCTCTTTTTGCCTGGCGCCTGATAAAGCGCGCCTGATTGCGCAGTTTATGGAGACCGAAGGCTTCAACCGCCTAACTAAGCTAGATTTGCCTCTCCTTCATTTTGAGCCCGAGTCCGGTCTGTATCCCTATTTTTCTCGTCACGTCGATCACTACTTGCCATCTTCTTGGCCGGAGGAGAACTACCCAGATTCTTTTGACATCACCGACCTCTCTCTTTTAGAAGGTAAAATTGGGAGCTTTATCTGCTCGCATATCTTGGAGCATGTCCAGGCAGACTCGGTAGCGGCCGAGCAGTTATTTCAAGCGCTGGCGCCAGGTGGCTTTGGTATTGTCTTGGTCCCGATCATCCGCTCTTTGGAGGAGAACTGGGAAGTTGAGGGTGAACTTTCCGAGGAAGAGAGGTGGAAGTTTTTCGGCCAGGGCGACCATGTGCGGCTTTACTCAAAAGCCGGGCTCCGGGCGGTCTTGGAAGGGGCTGGCTTCGAAATTCGGGAGCTCGGTATTGATTTCTTCGGCGCGGGAGTGTTCGAAACTCTGTCAATCACAGAGAGCTCGAGGCTATACATATGTGAGAAGGGCGATGGCCAGTAGGAAATGAGATGTCTTTCTGATCATCTAACGCTCAGGGTAGGTGTGGGCTGAGCGAAGAAACTTCTCTTTCTTTTGTCCTCCTCCTACCGATTTTGCCTTCTTCTGCTTATACGGACAATGAAGTGACCCGCCGCTGCGCTAATGACTCTAGGTCCTAAAGTATTGTTTATAAGGAGAGTACCGGCATGGCCTCAACCCCTAACCTCCGGCTTGTACCTGCAAGTCGCGAGGGTTTGGATGAGGGTGACAAAGAATTGCCGCCTACGCGGCTTTAGCGTAGGAGCCCCGACTAGCGAGGAGAAAACCTTGATGGCGAGAAATTTGTCCCCAAAGCAGAGGACTAAGGCGCGAAGGCGTCTCGCGGAAGCTTTTCTTTCACTTTCCCCGAGACTGATGCTCGATGAAGTTGCAAATTACCGCAATGCTTGGTCCAGTGTTTCTGAAAACGGAGTTTCAGGCAGTTCGAGCCTCACCGATGAACCGCTTTTCCTAAACGCCGTTGCCGAAGCGCTAAGTGATGAGCGAGCTGCGGCAAATTTTAGATCAAACTTGGCCATTATCGCTACTTACGATCACGTTAGCCGGCTTCAGGGGCTCGCTTGCCTTCTAGCCATCGAAGGAAGAGGAAAAGCAGAGCGCTTGAAAGAGCTCGTCGAGCTCAGTAATTACGGAACGCCCGCTACGTTTCACTACCCTCAGATTGGGAAATTTTCGCCCACTGTATTGCGCTTTGCGAAAGTGGCCTTAGACCTCGAGTTTTTTTTCCCTGAGTTACCCCAGCTACAAGTGACTGAGATTGGCGTCGGGTTCGGCGGCCAAGCGGTGGCAATTAATAAGCTATTCGGGACGAACAGTTTTACTTTTTACGATTTGCCTGAGGTGAATGTGCTCGCGAGTAAATCCCTAGGTTCCCTGACCGAGGGGGTGAAAATTGAACTCAGAGACGGGCGGAACCCTGCTGCTTGCACAAGTGACCTTGTAGTCAGCAACTACGCATTTAGCGAGATGGCGCCCAAAATCCAAGAGTCCTACCTGCAGAATGTTCTACTTCCGGCGAAAAGAGGCTTCATGAATTACAACTCGCTGAGTGAAAGCGCTTTGGGGGGTTACAAAGTTAGCCAAATCGCCGAACAGTTGCCTGGGTCGATCTTGGTCCCTGAAGAGCCCGCCACACACCCAGACAACATGACCCTGATCTGGGGCTCCTCCAGAGTGACGTGATGAGTGGTAGCTCGAGAATTTGGTCAAATCGACCCGCAACGCGACCTTGGTCAGTCCTTAATATGTTTCCTGAGAAGGAGCTTGAAATGACCACAAAGCCAATCACTATGATCCTCGCTGGGGGTCTCGGTAACCAACTCTTTCAGTGGGCGACTGGGTACGCTTTGTCTCAGCGCCTTCACACCGGTTTGGAATTGGATTCCCGCAAAATTGTCAGACTTGATAAATCGCTCGACCAGCGAAGCTACCAGTTGAATTATTTCTCGATTTCAAATTACCAATCGTTACCAATGGGAACCAGAATGAAACTGCCATCACTGATTTGGGGAGCCAGCAAATCGCGAGCCCAAACGTTCCAAGAGTCTAGCTTTCGATTCGATCAGCGCATCGAGGACGTCGGACCTGGCAGCACTTTGACCGGTCATTTTCAATCATGGCGGTATTTTGACGGTTACGAGTCTGAAATTAGAGAGGCCTTGGCCCTCGGGGCAAAGCCGAGCCCAGAGTATCTGGACCTACATCGAAAGTTGGCGGGCAGGAGGTGGGTAGGAGTACATGTTAGGCGGGGAGACTACGAGAATTTCCCCGAGATTTTCACCTTGCTTGACGCCAACTACTATGCTTGCGCACTGAATTCGCTTGATCTATCGGCTTCGGACGAGGTTGTCGTTTTCTCCGAAAACATCGCCGATGCTCGGGCCTTGGTGCCGCAGGGAACCATTTACGCCGACAGCTCGAAGATCTCAGAGCCGGGAGACGTTGTGATGCTTTTAGCCGGGGCGAACCACGTGGTTGGCGCAAACAGTTCTCTGAGTTGGTGGGGCGCCTACCTAAACGAGACACCAGATGCAGAAAAGATTTTTCCGTCCCGCTGGTTCGGACCGAAAGGTTGGCCAATCGACGATTTAATCCCCACGAGTTGGAGGCTCACATGAAGGCCGAAGCGGGCGCGGCTCCAAGTCCCACACTTCTCTCAGACATAAGTTATCGCTTGAAGGGTTCGTTAAAAACCTTTAGAAGAATTCCTTATCGGATGAAATCGTTAGCTCTATCCCCCTCTTGGCTAATGCAAATTGGTTCCAGGCTACGCACCCTTTTATTCCGCCGGCTTCGGACCTTACTGCGCCAGCCAGCCATGGGGCCAGGGAAGGCTGCGACTTTTTATCCAGACTTGAGGGCGCACGTCATCAATCTAGATTACCGCACAGACCGGCTCAAGCTTTTTGCTGACACCGCCTCCCACATGAGATTTTCTACCACGAGAATTCCCGCCGTCCCAAATAGTAATGGCCATCTTGGGTGTGTGGAGTCTCACCTCATCGCCCTTGAAACCGTTGAAAAAATAGGGTGCGACTATCACTTTATCGCTGAAGATGATCTCGAGTTCTTGTGTCCACCTGAGGGGCTTAGGCAGATTTTGGCAGAATTCTTAGCCAACCCGGAAATCGACGTCCTGTGTTTGGCAAATAACACACTCGGGCCGAAAATTCCCGTCTCCAGAAATCTGGCGCTGGCCCATTCGATATCGACCACAGCTGGGTACATAATTCGGCCACGCGCGATTCCGGCCATCACTAGATCATTTTCGAAGACCAGGGAGCTTCTGCTTGAGGGCGGACTCATCTCGAAATCCGCCCTAGATGTCGTCTGGCAAGAACTGCAGCTTGGGGAGTTACTGTTCGCTGTTCCTAGGAAGAGAATATGCCGCCAGAGAGTGTCCTACTCTGACATCACGGGAAAAATAAAGTCCTACGGCGTGTGAACCGCAGGTTGGCTGCGGCAATTGAGCTGATTCTCTTCGATCACTTCAGCGGCTTTGCCGGGTTACCTGCCACAACAGAGAAATCTTCGACGTCCGAGACAACCACCGCGCCAATTCCAACCACTGCTCCGCGTCCGATGGTCAGCTTCTCGTGAGGGGTCCCCGGACGCAACAAGGCTCCCGCCCCAATGAACGCGTGGTCCTGAATGTCGACGTTTCCGCAGCAGACTGCTCCAGGTCCTATTGTCACATAGTTCCCTACTCTCACATCGTGGGCAATATAAGAATTATTGTTTGCAACAAAAAAATTGCCAATCTCAGTATCTGGACTCACGATTGCGTTACGGCAAATTACCGGGCCCTTTCCGACCGTTGAATACTCGGAAACAGAAGCCGAAGCAGCAATCAGAGGAGTTGCAAATATTCCAGTCCGCTCAAGTACCACAGAGATTAGCTCACGGAAGTTTGAATCCGCCACCGCTACCGCGAAAGTCTTTTCTCCTTGGAGGGCTGAAAACTCCTGCACGGAGAGAATCGGCGTTTCATTTCGCATGGAAGATGATGGGTCACTCTCCACAAGAAAAATCTCGCAGGATTCGGGTAATTTATCCTTCAAACCCTCTCGGACCCACTCCATCACTTCTCTCCCCAAGCCGCCGGCGCCGACAAGGCCAAAAATGGAATTTGAACCAGTGTCCGGCAACTTAAACCTCACCACTGGAGGACGGATTCTCTCCGAGCGGACTCGAGATTCCGCATCAAAATGCACACCCAACGTTCTTCACTGTAAATCCCCTAATCTCTAGCGGCAAGTCTGACAGAAAAATGTCTCCGGGCCCTCGCGAAGTTGTGTCGCAACAGCCGGCTGGAGTGGTAATCCACATTGAGACCCAGCGTCTTCAACCCAAAAATCTTCCGCCTAGATAATCGAGCCCCCAGTATTTCCTGACGTTGAGCACTAATGAGTGCTGTCACCATGCCTCGGATTGAGTACTTCTCAAGAAATGTTTCCCGCGCAAGAGAAAGGCTGTGCACCCTCGACTCCCAGGGGTCCTCCTCGAGGACACTCCGAACAACCGAGACCACTGATTGGGGGTCCAGCGATGGAAGTATGACAACCGAGTCCTTCGGGTAGTAATCAAGAGTATTCGGCGCACCAAAGTATATTGGGAGAGTGTAGGTAAGAAAACAGTCCACGAGCTTTTCGGTAATGTAATCCGCACTCGACGTATTCTCGACCACGACAGAGTACCTGTAAGGAGCCAGGGTATCCCACTTGTCTGCGACCCACTTCTTCTCCGGCCCAAAAACCTCAAGATCGGAGATTTCTTTTTCTAAGAGGTCGAAGGTTTGATTCCTTGTCCGGTGGCCGGGTAGATGGCTCTTGCGGCTAGACACTAGTGAAATTCCTCTGGTTTTGTTTGGCACCCCCTCTTCCCAAAGAGCGTCGTATGTCTTTTCAACCAGCCAATCAGTCATAGGAGGCATTGCTTCACCACCAAACTCGCCGACCACGTCTCTCTGCCCAAAAATTCGATCATAACCCCCCAGATAATCTACCCGTAGGTTCGCTTCTAGCTGCCAAAACCAGAGAAACCCATCCCTGCAACGAAAGGTTTGACTCTCCCTCAAAGGATCCAAGACAATGACGACATCAACCTCGTGGCTAGGGTCCAGAAAGAATTCCAATTCCACAGACTCAGTCGCGGCCGATTTCAGAAGATTTCGCTGGGCCCTAGCACGGAAATCTGGATTTTCCGAGTAAACCAGAACCCTTACGGGCCTATCCACTCACCGGTCCTGAGCTTTGCAGACGACTGGTCATGCTAAACAGTAACGTCAATCAATTTCTTATCCAGCTCGACGCCGCGGTACGGCCCCGTCTTGAACTCATAAATGACACAGTTCTCACCGCGCGCGCGATAGCCGTGACCTCCTCTCAGCGTGACAGACATATCTCCAGGCCCTAGAAACCTCTGACAGATAAGAGACTCATCCAGATCAAAATAGGACACTTCAACCTCGCCGCTGATTACGACCCAAGATTCCTGAGCCAGAAAGGCACTACTGGATTCTTCTCGCTCCTTGTGGATGTGGGGCGCAAACGACTTGTCTCCAATAAAAAGCATCACTCCCACCTGAAGGAACTCTGAAGGAGGGGTGACGTCAACGCGAGTCGCGCCATCCTTGCTCGGGGTTGGCCGCGAAATCTTGAAGTGTAGTCTCTCCTCCGAAATGTTTGAACGAATAGCCTCACACCATGGGGGAAGATCTGAGTCCAACGCGACATCTTGTGACATTCCCTAAACCCTCCCCATCCAGTGGTCAACCATCTCGTCGATCAGAGATTCGATGTCGTACTGAGGGCTCCAGCCCAAAACTTGGCGGGCCTTACTCGAGTCGCCCCTTAGGTATGGAAGCTCATTGGGTCTCATGAATTTTGGATTCTGCGAGACATGCTCGTCGAATTCCAAATCCAAACGCCGAAAAACCTTTTGGACAAATTCCCTAACGGACAACGTTGCTCCCGACGAAACCACGAAGTCTTCAGCCACCTCATGTCGCAAAATGAGCTGCATTGCATTTACGTAATCTCTTGAATGACCCCAGTCCCTCATGGAATCAAGATTCCCCAATTCCAGGCCTGTCTTCCGACCCTTCGCAATTTCGCAAGCTGTCTTCACCACCTTGCTAGTTAGGAAATTTGACCCCCTCCTGGGGGACTCGTGATTGAAGAGAATCCCATTGGCAACGAAGAGCCCATAGGAGGCCCGATAAATCCTTGCAGCATTAAACCCCAAAAGTTTCGCCGCTCCGTAAGGGGAGACAGGATTCATCGGGGTCGATTCTCTCTGAAACCCATCTCCATCCACCGAGTCACCGAACATTTCAGAGGAACTAGCCTGATAGAGCCTCGCATCGGGTAAGTGCTTCCTTACTAATTCAAGCAAGTTAAGGACCGCGACTCCATTTGTGAGGACGGTGTACGTGGGCACCTCAAAGGATATTTGAACATGGCTCTGGGCTCCCAAATTATAAATTTCCTGTGGCTGATATTCTTGAAGAAGCCCATCAAGGGAGCCGGGGTCAAGTAGGTCACCGTATTCCGTAATAAGGCCGGGGCCAAGATGACCCAATCGAGAGTCTTGGTTCTCCGCAACAGAATTTCTTCGAATTACGCCGCACACTTCGTAACCTTGTGCTAGGAGGCTTTCAGCGAGGTAGCTCCCGTCCTGGCCCGCAGCGCCGACAATCATTGCCCGTCTTGCAGTCATTACTAACCCACACCTTCACTTAGAATTCGTGAAAACCATACTCTCAGGTCTGGATAATGATTCCAATCCATCATGTCTGCGTTAGCGGCCGGAATCTGATCCAACAGCAAGAGACCCCGAGCCGCGTCTTCAGGCGTCATATAGTAGTGCCAGCCAAGTGAACCAACGTGAGTGGTCGAGGTGTAAGGAGTTTTCAGGTCACGGCCGTCATAGCGCGCAAGACGCAGCCACTCTGCAGCCCTTAAATCATCGGTCAATATCGCCCCACCCCGACCGATTGGCAGGGTTTTCTTTATCTGAAATGAAAGGCAATGTAGTGAGTCTGGATCGGAGTACATACCAGAGGTGAAGCGGGCTGCGCCATCAATGATTCTCGTTTCCCCCAGACGATAAGCACCCGACCACTCGATGTCACGAAAAGCTGGCATAGCTCCAGCGTGGAGAATTTGCATCGGCACTGAAGCGTACGTTTGTGCCGGAATAGAGATACTTCCCGTGACCTTCTCGTACTTCATCGAAAGAAAAAGTGCGTGTGTGCAGGAATCGACAGCCACCGCAAACTTTGAACCCGCATACCGAGCCAAGCGGGCCTCAAACATGTCAATGATATCCCTGGGATCTTCCCATGCATACCCCGCTTTGCGGACTAGGTCCGGCTCCGGCCTTTGGAATTCTGGAGGCAACTGACCCAGAGGCCAGGGATTGTAGGTCATATTTTTCTGCCAGAAAAGGTTGCGGTCTCCAAGCCAGTATTTCCCAGCTTCGCCAGCTTTGGGGGCGTCACTT
>Ga0209702_10009306_pt1 | contig 11011 bp, 8 predicted proteins | sample FRY01_FD_187210 | JGI IMG/M metagenome (GOLD analysis project Ga0209702, IMG submission 187210) | Freshwater microbial communities from Lake Fryxell liftoff mats and glacier meltwater in Antarctica - FRY-01 (SPAdes) (version 2) | ecosystem: Environmental > Aquatic > Freshwater > Ice > Glacier... | reverse complement strand
CCGACCTGCGTCACCGTGCGACGCACTGCAATCTGCGTGGTCATTGGCGGAGGAGCGATCCGGCGTGACACAGCAGACGTCCCCGCAATTGGCAAGATGCCATGCAGAACCGCATGTCGAGAGGATCGCGTACGCTGCTGTCAGGAGCGTTATCGCAGAATGTCGTACAGAGCCGCGCATGCAGCTTTCTCTTGTAAAAAATTGAGCGGCCGACCAGTCGCTGCGGAAGATTCTCCTTTAACTACGACTCTAATCAAGCACTTCGTTGGTAATTCTTTGGGAAACAGAGCGAGTTCCTTCTTTTGACGACAACCGCTAGAAGATAGATGGCTAAAGGCAGGACCAAACAAGTCATCGTGGAACTCGCACGGGGCCAGACTGCCCCGGACCACTGCAACATGGTTCGCCAAATGACGTGATGAATCAACACCGCAGCAAAGAGGTGATTGAGAACCTTGAAACTTCAATTGCCTTCGGCAGTGGCCAGCATTTCGGTTCGACCGTTCCGGAAACTGGATATGTCGGAATTCTGCTTTCACCGCAGCCGGCCAGCAGGGAAATGCAAAGCAACGTCATACAAACAGACGATAGGTTCACTGAAAACGTTCGCGTATAGAGAGGCCTCCCACGTCCGATTTCTTCCGACCAGTAAAGAAATCAATCGCGACATCCAGCCTGTGCTCTAATTCAGAAACGAACACGTGAGAACGCTGAATTCCAGATTGAAATAGAGAAACGACGAGATTTTGGAAGCAAAATCGGTAAAGCTGCCGAAATCAGGCCGAGTTGGCGTCTCGCTCATCGCGAGGATTAGTCTTCAGAGCTCGTCTCGGAATGCATGGCTCATACGGTTGTGTGATCTTGAAATTCGCGCGATGAGCTTCATGACTTCATCTCGTTCCTCGTCTTCCACTTCGTGTTCGAGCGTCTCTAATTGTTCGCGAAGCAGTCGAGCTTTCCAGCGGTGGTAGTCGCTCAATTCTCCATGACGAAGGTACGCGCCGACTTCAAGTTTGCGAGTCCAGTCGTCGTAGCGTTCCGACCAGTACTTTGTCTCTGTGTGATCCATCGACAATGCCGCACTGAGGGCACCGACTCGAGCGTCGGTCATGGCCTCAAGGCATTCGTCCGGGGATGGATAGTAGGCGAAGCAACCCACGACGCTCAGCACGACAAGTCCCGCGAGCGACAACAGGCCGAGTACCGGCCCCGGGACAATGATGTCTCCGCGGCCGGCGATTTGACGTGGTGGAGCAGCTTCGAGCCATTGTTCCAGTTTTGAAGACCGATCAGCGATCTGCAAGATCACCCCGGATAGAATCAGCAGTCCGAAGATCCACAACGGACGCCACTCGAATGGGCTGATATCTCGCTCCAGCTTGAGCTTTGTCGCTTCAAAGTAGGACGTCGTCAACGGTCCCGAAAATGGCTGGCAGTAGATATCAAACGCATGCGTGTGGTTCGCGGGTTCAATGTCTTTTGGAAACAGTGGCCGATCAACTCCGTAAGCCAGACCCAGCACAATGCTTAACAGCAGGACCATCCAAATGGTTCCTCGCTTGAAGCCGTATTCGCGATACAGCCATGCCACGATACCAGGATTCATGCCGGCACCCAGAACCAAAAGAACAAAGGCAGCGCCGATGGAATTGGCATGCTGAAACATCATTCCCAGTTGAGACATAGCCAGCATCGGTGTCGCGTAGACTGGAATCGCCATGCCGGTCATGTAAAGAGGTGCCAGCGGGTTGTCGTAGTTGAATGTATGCTGCAAGCTGTTGGCAGGGATGAACGCACCAAGCAGACCGACTCCACCAAGTCCCAGAAGGATGTAGAGCAACGACGCTGACGTGGCTTCGCGTCCTGCCGCAGTACCAACTGCCAGCATACGTCGATAGCCGTAAGCAACCGCTTTTTCCTCAACGATCGGCAACGCGGAATGCGGAAACATACGGTCCCAAATCAGTCCAACAATTGTCACGATGACAAGTGAACAGGCCGCGAAGGACAGAATGGCGATCGGTTCTGAAAGAGTCAGTCCGTAAAGCAGCGATAGCGGATTGAACAAAGGCCCGGACATCGCAAACGCCAGAATCGTTCCGCCTCGAATTCCCGCGCGCCGCATTTCGCGGATCACTGGAATGGCTCCGAGCGAACAGACCGGCAACAGCATGCCGATCAGCCAGGCTCGAAATAAGGCCGAGCGAGTGCCTTCGCCGAAGAGTTTTCGAGTCTCTTCATAGCCAAAGAATCGGCGCAGAATGGCGGCGACAGCAAATCCTACAAGGATGAACGGTGACGCCTGAATAAGGCTAACGGTGAATCGTGTCGCGAAACCCCAGAACATCATTTCGGCCATGGTTACATCCGATCCTTTCGATCCTGTGACTGCGGGACAAGCTTTCTGAGTTCTTCAATGAGCGGCTCAATCGTTGCGGCATCAAACGGCTTCGTACTTTGAGGGCCTAGAGTTTCTGCAAACGCAGCCGTGAGTTTGTTTCCCGTCGCGACTGCCGATTCAAAATCAGCTTTCATTAATTCGCTGTCCGCCGCCAGTTCCGGAATCCAGCCGACAATGTCAGAGAACTCCTGCAATGCTGTTGCGTGCCCACCGCCGCTGTCACTGTCACTGAGACTGTCACTGCCACTGAGACTGTCACCTGGCTGGTTGGCTTCTTCCAGCTGTGGCGCTCGCTTCGCTAATTGGTCCACGAGGTCGGCAAAAGTGTTCGGTTTATGAGCGGGAACGAAGTGCTCAAGATGCTCGTCGTGGTGCTCATCGTGATGTTCGTCCTCGTGCGATTCTGCCGAAGAGCCACAGCCTGAGAGCGAGATTGCACAACTGATGAGTGCGATGCAGCACCACGGCAAAAAGTGACAATGGTTGTTTGTCGAAAAGTCTGGCATGGAAATTCCCTGAAAGGGCGAGCGGCAGGGCGGCAGCCCCATGGCACTCGGTTTGTGATTAAAGTAGCCGTCACTTTCTGAGTGACGAATGCCAACGGCGGCGTTTTGCGGCCCGCCTCACTCGGAGAGTGAGGTCTACTATGTGAAATCGAGTGCCATTGACGTCAGCCCTCCGAGGATTTGCGATTTGATGGATCGCGAGTTGAAAAAGGTCTCACCAACAACACCAACCAACGACACGGAGGGCTGACGCCCAGACGCTCGGTGGAGGATTACTCCTGATAACTCGGCACTGGAACCTGACTGAGTATCTCCTGAATCACCGAACGAGCTTCCGCCGGCTCCAGGCCAAAACGAACGCTCAACACAGGTTCGGCAACGTCCTGCACATCGTCGGGTGTTACAAACGTCCGTTCTGACAGCCACGCTCGTGCCTGAGCCACCCGTTGCCAGGTCAACAATCCTCGCGGACTTAGTCCCAGAGCAATGCTTGGATGTTGACGCGACGCATGAGCCAGCCGAACGAGATAGTCCTGAATGCTTTCAGCCACAGCCACACCAGCCACCGACTCCTGAATTCTGTTCAAACGCTGAAGTTCAAGAAGGGGCTGTTCGTCGGTTGCTCGACCACTCCCACCGACCGCGTCCTGCAACATGCGGATCTCGTCGGCCGGACCGGGATAGCCGATACTCAGTTTCATCGCAAAGCGGTCAAGCTGAGCTTCCGGCAGGGGATATGTTCCATGCTGATCCACCGGATTCTGAGTTGCGATCACGAAGAACTGACGACTGAGCGTGTAGCATCGAGTATCCACAGTCACCTGCCGCTCGGCCATGGCTTCCAGCATCGCGCTTTGAGTGCGAGGCGTCGCACGATTGATCTCGTCCGCCAGGAGGACTTCCGCAAAGACCGGGCCCTGCCGAAACTCGAACTCGTGTGAGCTTTGGTTGAAGATGTTGAAGCCTGTAATGTCGCTTGGGAGCAGATCGGGCGTGCATTGGCATCGTGCAAATCGACCGCCGATCCCCGACGCCAGCGACTTTGCCAGCGTCGTCTTTCCAAGCCCCGGTTTGTCTTCCAGCAGCAGATGGCCGTTCGCCAGAAGACAGACAAGAACCAGTTCGACGACGTCGGGCTTTCCTCGCAACGCGCGGTTCAGACGGTCTCGAAGTTTTGACAACGAGGCAAGATCCGCCTGACGAGAAACAGAGAACTCAGCCACACTCATGAGAAAGCAACTTCATTAAATAGAGGACACAGTCATACACACGATTAAATCAACACTCCGCCAGCGCACTGCGGCCGATTGAAACACGATGCTGTCCAGTGAGGGCAACTCGCTGTAAACCGGCCAGTGTTAAATCCCGCTCAATTCGGTCGCAGCATTCTTCAGTGACGACAAGCGGCACGGCATTCGAATCGTTCTCATTGCCCCAGGCCGCGCGGTCCGCCAGACTCAGGAACTCGGGCAACACGGGCGACATAGACTGTAGCTCGGGTTGATTTCGCAACCATTTCGTCAGGGTCGTGCTCGAAGGGCGAGGCAGTCCGGCGAGCCGTAGTCGTTGATCGAGCAATCTCGCTGTCTGCAGCACGCGGCTTCGAGCTGTTGTTGAAGGAATCAGTCTCCACACGAAAGAGTTGCATCGGTCTGTCAGAAATCGCCGCTTCAAGAGGACGGCTGACACCGCGATTGAGGTCGAAAATACGATCAGCCAGTGAGCCAGCATCCATTGAGCGACTTCGACCATTAGAAGCATCGTTCGTTGCAGAAGTCCTGGCGGCGGGCTGAGCACTTCGTAGCCGGGCGTCGGCTCCAGCGTGACCCATGTCCCGGCGCCTACGTAAACTTCGCACCAGAAGTGGACATCGGATGAATGAACTGCTGTGTGACGCTTGCGAGCGTCATATCGCTTTGGATCGGCATAGAATCCTGAAACCAGCCGTGTCGAAAATCCCAGACTTCGCAACATCAGAGTCGCCGCCGTGGCAAACTGATAGTCGGGGCCGCGTCTGGATTCGAAGAGAAAATGGCCGACTGGAAATGCACAGTCTTCCGGGACTCTGGCTGACCTGTCGAGCGTGTAGTTGGATCGCAGTTGCTGACTGATCGCTTCAACTCTTTGATAGCCTTGTGGAACATCCTGCGTCCAATGTTCGGCCAGGTTTTTCAGTTCGGTGATCTGGTCCAGACTGGGCAACTGGATTCGTTTCTGGTTCGACAAAGCCGAAAACGTCAGTTCCTGGTGAGTCCGCAATCGTGCCCGATCCATGCATTCCGACATGAGCTGAATCGTTATCAAATCCGGGAGGGATTTTCGGTTCATCTTTAAAACGGTGTCGTTATGCCAGCCAAACATGTCAGCTCGGTCGACTCTGTCGATGTGCAGGGCTCGCAGGTCGAGCGGCGCGGGAATGACATTCGACCGAAGATTAATGACTTTGATCGCGTGCGTGTCAGTGCCCGCATAGAGTCCAAGACCTCGGCTTCCGCAGGGAACTCGCAGCCACGGCCGACCATTGGTTGGAACAATCGCCATTCCCGGCGGCTCACCAGTTGTCGTTTCGGCGATCCATTCGATCCCATCGAAAATATCGTACGTTTCCATTCGTAGATGCAGGGGAACTCGGCCAGCAACATACAGCAACGCGTGGCTCTCCAGATCTTTGATCTTCTTCCGGTCGGGCCTTGTCAAACGTCGGAGCGTCGAGAACTCTCTTCCCGCCTGTTCGGCCTTCGCCATGCGAGCATTGATTTCCGCAAGCGTCTCGGCAGGCAACGCAATCGTTCGGTCCTGGTCTTTGATTTTGCGAACAGGCTCATCAAGCGATTCGTTGAAGACATCGTAAAGACTGGGCTTGTCATCGTCCGCAAACGGAGCGTCTTCGATGGGACCAAAGGACTTGATGTTGTCGGTGCCAGCCACCAGATTATCGCCGTCGTTGACTCCGCCTCGCGAGAACGGATCGGACTCACCAGCACCGCCCGAGCCCGGCAAAAAACCTCGCATTGATGTTATTACGGTTTGTCCTCCCGTGGCCGAAGCCAACAGCAACAACAAAGGAATCGATGGACCAATCAACAGCCACCGAAGCGGCAGGCGACGAGATTCTCCGGCAATCAGTCGCGACCGAAGAGTGTCCCAATAGTTGGCAATCATCCAGCTCACGGCGGCGAATCCGTAGATGGCGATCAGCCACTGGATCCGATGTTCGCGTGCAATGGCCGCACAAAAGATCGCCAGCGACACTCCGATGACGATCGATAGTCTTTGGTATCCGACCCAGCAGCCGAAGACTGCAGCACTCAGCATCAGATTCTTCTGGCTCTGCATCACCATCATTTCAAACGGACGACCGCAGAGCAGAAACCAACGCTGGAAGGGTTCCCAGAGCAGACTGGCAACGACAATGATCAGCAGCAGCGGAACAATAAAGGGAGCGTCATTCATCATCGCCAAGCGTCGGCGAACCAGCCAGGCGCAACCGAGGGTCGCCGCGAACTCGAAAGAAATTTGAATCCAGAGCGATGTCGAACTCCGTCCTCCGTCGGCATCGGTCAACACAAAGATCAGCGAAGCCAGCAATGCCAGCGCGACGGTCAGCCCATGCAACGAGGACGTTGTACCGCGGGCGATACCAGCAGATGCTTTTGCAGATCGTGTCTGACGCTTTGATTCGCGACGCGGGCGGATCTCGCCACGAACTCCGAAAGGCGACGTCGATGCAGGTCTACCGAACATCACAGGCTCCCTTCCAGCGGCGAGGAAGCACAGCTTCGACGTCTTGGGATTCTTCCAGCGAAATCCATGCTCCGGTCGTCGGCAGCGACTGTTGCATCGTCGATCCGTCAGACACACTGATCGTGTGCTGCCCGGAAAGTTGCCGTCCTCGCCAGCGAAGTCCCATCGGAGTTGTCACTGTGATGCCGAAGTTCGCCGTGGCCACTCGACGACGATTGTGTGTCGATGTGGTCTCCCCGAGTTTCGCCTGTGCCAGAACATCCATGAGTCGATGAAAGCCGGCTGTCGATTCGCCCGCCACAAACAGTTGATCGTTCAGCACAAGTTCGATGCGGCAGTGCTGACGATTCAGAGATTCACAGACACTGGCGGCAACCTGAACAGCAAGTTCCACAGAGTCATTCGCGTGACGTTCGGACGCGTCGCAATTGGGATGACTGGCCAAGGCGACGTCGAGCGTCACTCGCACGGACGTTGTTGCGGGGGCCTGACGTTCACAAACAATCAACTGTTGCTGGCGAGCTGTTTGAGCCCAATGGACTCGCCGCAGAGAATCTCCCTGGCGAAAAGCCCGTGTGCCCAGCATGTCACCGAACTCGCCGACTCGCCGATCGGCCAGTTGCTCGTCAGATTGCCGCGTGTCCGCTGCATCTGGCAACCCCGACAGCGTGACGGTTTTCGGCCACACGACAACATGACCATCCACCGTGGCTGTGCGCGCGGCTCGATAAAGCCCGAAGGGAAATCCGGTCTCAATCGCCGGAGTTGTCAACGGATACATTCCCCGAATCTGTGGAACGAACGGCCATGAATACTCGACGGTCGCCCAGCCAGGAACTCGTGCCAGTGAGACACCTTCTGCGGTATCGGTCGCTTCTCGCAGCGCGAAGCCACGCACAACCGACAATCCCCAGACCGGCCAGGGCCATCGATTGCGAACTCGCAGTCGAACCAGCACCGGCTGCCCGACTCGGCTGCGGCGAATGTCGAACGTCAAATGCGCGTCGATACCTCGCATTGCCAGCCACGGCATCAGTACTCCAATGCCGGTGATGAGCAGAAGAATTGCGGTAATGAACAGAGCTTCGGTTTTGAGAAAAATCCCACAGATCAGCGAAAGCCCCGTCGCGAGCACCAGGCTCCAAATCGGACGTTTTAGCCAATAAAGCCAGCGATTCGCCCACGGGCAAAAGTCGTGGTTGAGCGCGGTGTTTGTTTTTTTCAGCAACGGCACCAGGCTTCCAGAAGACTCAGAGCCTGTGGATATCGCAATCGTGAAATCAGCAGACATAGTACAGCACCAGCAGAATGGAATGTGCGCAGATCGAACGGGGCGTCCTGAGTAGTCGAATCGGATTCAATCGAACGAGCGACAGGACGCCTGGTTGTCGCAATGAACTCACGCAAGACTGCAACGCGCTCATCGCGGATTAGTCGCCGTGTTGTCGAAACGGACGCTGCAACTGGCGACAGAGGGACGTGAGTCCCCTGATTCATGATGTGCCGGCGCGGTCAGAACTCTCCAACGACTTCACCACCCTGAATGCTGGCCAGGGATTGATAAACACCCCTGTCGATGTTTTCGGAGATGAATCGAACAGATCCATCGCCGAGGCAGAACTGGGCACCACCGGTGTGGACGCTGCTGAAGTCATCAAAATGCATGGAGGGATGATTCGGCGTGTGGTCGGCTGAACCGCAGACTCGCTGAAACGCCTCTTCGCCTTCTGCAATCATTCCCGGCCACGATGTGAACCAGTCCAGATTGGCGACTGTTTTTCGCTCACCAACCAAAAAGGTGCTGGATGTGCCGTCGGTGATGTCGGAGATGCGGACCTTGCTGTTGTGATAGAACGGGCCGTCGCCTCTGCAGGTTCCGTCGGCCATGACGGGAAGATCACCCGGAGCATTCTCGCAGCCATCCAGTTCTTCAGTCCCAAAGGATCCGATGTAGTTGGCGATCGGCAGTTCAGCAAGGTCCGGTCCGCCGCCTTCTTCGGCGATCGTGAAGAACGCTGGCTGGGGATCCGACGGGCACTTGTAGGCAGGAATTTGGTTCCTCAGGAACGCAGCATTGAGAGGATCAGTCAGTGGTACATTGGCATTGAACTGATTGTAGATGTTGGTCTGTTCCATGTACGGCAGAATCATCGTTCCCCAGGCGACACCACTGGTTCCTTCATGAGCACTTGGTCGGCGGTTCTCATCGACTGCAATCCAGCCGGGGGGAAACACGCGAGAGGTATCGTGATAGTTGTGGAGTGCCAGTCCGATCTGTTTGAGGTTGTTTTTGCACTGAGTTCTTCGAGCGGCTTCGCGAGCCTGCTGCACAGCTGGAAGGAGTAATGCGATCAGAATGGCGATGATGGCAATCACCACTAGAAGCTCGATCAGCGTGAATCCGTGATGAGCGCGAGTTGAAGTTTTCATAAAGAGAGTCCGCAAAAACAGGATGATGTTTGAATGATTGAGAAGGCAGAACGCTCGGCAAACCCTGCGATAGAACACGAGGTTGCCGGATGGGTCGAGCACGCATGACCGTCCATGAAGTGCCAGGCGAAGATCAGTGTGGACCAGTCAGCGAGAACGGACTCACGAAGGTTCAAAAAATGAGCCGCAAGGCGACCGCGTGTTGTTGATTTGAAGGGTTTTCAGAACCCGAAACGTCAGTGCGGGAGGGAATTGCCTGTGTTCTTCGCCACATATCCCACCAGGGTAGCCGGATTCCGGAGAATTCGGTTGCGTTTCTGAACTCACCAAGGGTGCCGGATTCGTGAGAATTCGGTTGCGTTTCTGAACTCTCACGAGTTCAGCTACCGTTTTGTTCGCAGTCCTAAATCAACAACCCGATCTCGGTGGGTGACTGGCAAATCCAGGAAACCCGCGGCTAACGCCGTGCGGGCCAGGAATTTACGCGACCGGCGGGGCGCGGCATTGAAGAGGCAGCCAAAATCCAAGCAGGGGGTCTGCACATTCAGCGATGGAAATAATTTCAATCTGCTCGGTTTCGACCGTCAGAACCACAAAAGCGGCCAGCACTCTTGGAGCGGCAATGGCATGACAGATTGCACAGTTTGAGCAATCATGAGGTGAGTTTGGTTCGGATTCCGATTCGTTTTCTGAATGGGAATGCGACGTCTCAACAGCACCGTGCGAATGCGAGCAGCTGGAATGCGAGTGAGGCGTTTTTGTCGATTCGCCGTCTATCGCAATCCCGTCTTTCGCCACGCTGCACGAATCCGCGCAACAGCTACCATCGATCAGGGTATGCAACCACAGCGCACCTGAAGGAAGGAGTAGCTGCCAAGTTATCAGCAGCCACGAAAGAAGTTGGAAAGGACGCCGTTGCATGCTCTTTGAGCCAAGTGGACAAAAATCCGACGGAACCAGCCCGGAACAACGGGCGCACGAATATCCTATCTGTGCGTACGGCACGGTCAAAGGAGATTGCTGGACGAAACAACAAATTTCGCCGGGCAGACAGAATTTTGGAGACTCACAATTCGGTCAAGGTGACCAGATACCTCAAAATACGCGGTGATTGTTAACAACAAATTCTCATTCTGAACGACTGACTCCGACTCCGTTTCCTTAGGGGCAACAGAAGCCGGATCTGTTCGGAATCAGAGTACATGGGTTGCTGAAGTCCATAGAAAACGCCAAATTACATGATGCAGGACGGCGACGAGTAAAAAGTCTTGTGCCGTTGAATGGCCGTTTGTCGGCAGGGCCGTTTCGCTCATCGCTCGTCGGGCTAAAGTCACCACGACGAATCCTGCTGCGATGCCGCCCGCGGCCTGCCAGCCAAGTGCGGCTCCTATCAAGGCTATCGCACAGATCAATGTTTGCTGAGCGGGAAAGTCGGTTTTCCCCTGACAGATGAATCGCACGGCCGCCATGCCGATCAGCAGGCCGCCGATTGTTCCCGCAACTCCTCGAGCTGCTCTGTCCATGAGCGTCAACGGATTGACCTGAGTTGAACTTGCCAGCGACGAGAGACTGGGAACAAGAGCGAGGTCAGGAAAGACGATGGGTAAAATCAAGGCGACGGAGAAAGCGAAGACCAGCAGTCTTCGAGGAACACGATTGCCGTCAATCGCTATCAATGCCCAGACGAGCAGGGTGCTGAAGAGAAAACAGTGATACAAATACAATCCGATCAGATCCCATTTGGGGTACATGATAATCCACAGTACGCCGCCATAGTGGTTGATCGGTCGCACCGGCAAATTCGCACCGCCGGAGATCAGTTCCACGAAATACAGCAGCAGAAAGATGCATCCGGTGACTGCTTCGACACAGGGATAACGCGGTGAAATATCGGTGCTGCAGGCGCGACACTGCCCGCCCAGACTCAGCC
>Ga0209702_10009304_pt1 | contig 11013 bp, 8 predicted proteins | sample FRY01_FD_187210 | JGI IMG/M metagenome (GOLD analysis project Ga0209702, IMG submission 187210) | Freshwater microbial communities from Lake Fryxell liftoff mats and glacier meltwater in Antarctica - FRY-01 (SPAdes) (version 2) | ecosystem: Environmental > Aquatic > Freshwater > Ice > Glacier... | reverse complement strand
TTTTGATGAACAAATCGAACGCCTTTTCCGCATCATCTTTGGTCTCGGCCTGCCAGATGTTGTGGATCGCGGCTTTGGCCTTTGGCTGTGACAGCTTGGGCAGGCAGTTGAGCACGTTCATCGTTTTGTGTTGCCGGCACCGCTGCTGTCGGGCCGTGGGATAGGTTTCGTCCATGGCGGCCCAGAGCCCCATGGCACCGTCTCCAGTCGCCAATTCGGGGGCATTCATTCCCCGGCTTTTGAGGCTGAGCAGAACTTCTCGCCAGCTTTGGGTAGCCTCGCGCACCCCGTCCTCAATGGCCAGGAACCGCTTCTTGCCACGGGCTGTAACGCCAACAATCACAAGGGCGCAGAGCTTGTCGTTCTCGCCTCGAAGGCCGCTGTGGACGCCGTCAGCCCAGAAATGGACGATGGGCTTATCGTCCAACGGAGCCTCTTGCCAGCCATCATACTCAGCAGCCCAGTCCCGCTTGAGGCGCGACACCGTATTGGCTGACGATCGCGTTGCATCGGGGCCAAGCAGCACCTTGAGAGCAGCGCCCATCTCTCCGCTCGAAATGCCTTTGAGGTAAAGCCACGGCACGGCGCTTCCAGCGTCTTGGTGCGGCGCATATAGGACGGCACCAGGGCTGACTGAAAGGTCACGGGCGCACCGTCTTTTGAGCGAACCTTTGATATCCGCACGCTCACCGGGCCAATGCCCGTTTGAAAAGGACGGGCTGGATGATACCCGTTGCGCATGACTGCCGCGTGGCCCGTCTGCGTGCGCAACCCGGAAAACTGCGCCATGTAGCCTGCCAGTTCGGCCTCAACGGCTGATGCGATCAATGCCTGCGCTCCCATCTTCAATAATTCCGTCAGCGCGTCCGTCATCCCGTCTCGACGCGCAAAATCAACAATGTTAGTCGTTTCCATGGGGGTGTATGTCCTTCGGTAGGCATGCTGTCTCGCAACAACAATTCAACCGGATACGCCGCCAACCTTCAAACCACTCAAACACCAGATTCAGCCATAGCTCAAACCTGACACGATGACACCTGACACTATGAAACTTGACTCGACGAAGCTTGGCATGACAAAAACAGCCGGGTTCCCCGCGCAGATGCCCTTGGCCGAGCCGGGCATGATCATCGGTTTGTTGGGGGGATCGTTTGATCCCGCCCATGCGGGGCATGTGCATATAACCCGCGAGGCGATGAAGCGGCTGGGGTTGGACAGGGTCTGGTGGCTGGTGACGCCCGGCAACCCGTTGAAGGCGCGGCAACCTGCGCCGATGGCCGACAGGCTGGCGCGAGCACGGGCGATGATGCAGGACCCAAGGGTGGTCGTCACCGATCTGGAGGCGCGATTGGGCACCCGCTTTACCGCTGAGACGATCGAGCGGTTGCGCGCGCTTTATCCGCGTGTTCGGTTCGTCTGGTTAATGGGGGCCGACAATTTGGTACAGTTTCACAAATGGGAGAGGTGGCGCGACATTCTGCAAATGGTGCCGGTTGCGGTGCTGGCGCGGCCCGGTTCAGGCGTGTCGGCGCGACTGTCGGTCGCGGCGCGGGCGTTTCAGGTTTATGAGAGTGGGCGGGGCGAGGGGTTGGGCCACAGGCGGCCCCCGGCCTGGGCCTTTGTGAACCTGCCGCTGCACGGGGCATCTTCGTCTGCCATCCGGGCGCGAGGGGGCTGGCGGGCGTAGGGGGCTTCTGCCCCCACCCCGATTGCATCGGGGTTCCCCCGAGGATATTTGGACCAATGGGAAACGGGGAAGTGCGCGGTGATTTTCAGGCGAGACATTTTGGCTGGGTTGGTCGGATCGGCTGCGGTGGGTCTGGCGGGGCCGGTCTGGGCCGATGGGATCGTGCGGCCAAAGCGGCGTCCGTCGCCGCAGGCTGTGTCCGAGCAGGTTGTCGAGGCTGCAAAGCTGGGCGGGATCACCGGATTCGCGCTGGCCGATGTGGCGACCGGGCGGTTGATCGAGGCGTTTTCTGAAGAAGTTCCGGTGCCGCCTGCCAGTGTCGCCAAAGCGATCACCACGCTGTTTGCGCTGGAAAAGTTAGGGCCTGCACATCGGTTCTCTACTGAAGTGATGGCGATGGGGCCGATTATCGGGGACCGGCTGAACGGGGATCTGATTTTGGTTGGGGGCGGGGATCCGACGCTGGATACCGATCAATTGGGCGACCTGGTGGCCAGTCTTGCGTCTATGGGCTTGCGGCGGGTGACGGGGCGGTTTCTGGCCCATGCCGGGGCATTGCCACAAATTGACCGGATCGCGGCGGATCAGCCCGATCATGTCGGGTATAACCCGGGGTTGTCCGGGTTGAACCTGAACTTCAACCGGGTGCATTTCGAATGGCGCAAATCGCAGGGCGACTGGGCGGTGACGATGGATGCGCGGGCCGAGCGGTTTGTGCCGCCCGTGCGCATGGCCCGGATGCGTGTCGTGCCGCGCGAGGCGCCCTTGTTCACGCTGGCCGTGTCGGAGGGGGTCGAGGATTGGACGGTGGCGAAAGGCGCGCTTGGCCAGGATGGCAGCCGCTGGTTGCCGGTGCGCCAGCCCGGAGTCTATGTGGCAGAGGTGTTTCAAACGCTGTGCCGGGCGCAGGGCATCGAGTTGCCCCGGGCCGAGGTGGTAGGCGTCCTGCCCGCAGGGGCGCGGCGGATCGTGGATCGGTTCAGTGAGCCTCTGCCAGAGATATTGCGCGACATGCTGCGGTTTTCAACCAATCTGACGGCAGAAACGGTGGGGCTGGCGGCGTCGGGCGCGGGCACGCTGCACGGGTCGGGCGCTGTGATGACGCAGTGGGCAGCACGTCGGTTGGGGATGGCCGCGCATTTCGTCGATCATTCCGGGCTGGAGGGCGACAGCCGGGTGACGGCGGTTGACATGGTGCGGGGGTTGCTGGCCGGGGATCGTGCCGGGGTCGGATTGCGCGGGTTGTTGCGCGATGTGGGGGTGCGCAACGATAAGGGTGGCGTGATCGAGGGGCATCCGGTGCAGGTGCGTGCCAAGTCCGGGACGCTGAACTTTGTCAGCGGGTTGGCCGGGTTCATCCTGCCTCCATCGGGGCGCGAGATGTGCTTTGGGGTGTTCAGCGCCGATGTGCCCCGGCGTGAGGCTCTGGTTATGGCCGACCGCGAGAACCCCGACGGTGGGAAGGGCTGGACCCGGAGGGCGCGCACCTTGCAGGGGCAGTTGGTGCGACGCTGGGCCGAGGCTTACGGCTGACCGTTGTGTCAGGGTTTCAGGTGGCGCACCCGCGCACCCCATTCGATTGCGGCGGCGTGCAGGCGGTCGATCTGAAGTTCCTCACGCACCTCTTCCAGCATCCGCAGTTCCACTACGCGCAATCGGCCATCGGCGGCGGCGGCATCGCAGGCCAGCGCATAGGCCGTTTCGTGCAGCCGTTCGGGCAGTGCATCCCGGATCAGGCCAAACAGGGCGGCCAGTCCGTCTTCCTCTTCAAACAGATCGAACACGGTTTGCGCGATAATGCGGATGCGGTCCACGTCATAGTCGGCAAAGATCGGCATCGAATGGACCATGCGTTGAATCGCCACCATTTCTTCGGTGCGCAACTGCGCATCGGCGGCTGATGTGGCGATCATCACCGCGACGAGGGCGTCCTGCGGGGACAGCGAGGCGGGGATTTCTGGCACAGCGGAACTCCTGTTGTTGGGGTGCAGAATATTGACCTATTGGCGGGGCGGCAATAGAGGACGGCAAAGTAGGCAGGAGATGCGGCAATGACGGCTTTGCGCGACGCGGCGATGAAATCGAAGGCATGGCCGTTTGAAGAGGCGCGTGCCGTGATGAAGCGGTATGAAAAAGCGCCGCCGGCCAAGGGCTATGTGTTGTTCGAGACGGGGTATGGCCCGTCGGGGCTGCCGCATATCGGCACATTCGGCGAGGTGGCCCGCACCACGATGATCCGCCGCGCGTTCGAGGTGATCTCTGACATCCCTACGCGGCTGATCTGTTTTTCCGACGACGTGGACGGGATGCGCAAGGTGCCGGAAAACGTGCCCGACCGCGAAATGCTGAGGCAGCATCTGCAGCGGCCTTTGACGAGCGTGCCCGATCCGTTCGGGCTTTATGACAGCTTTGGTGCGCACAACAACGCGGTGCTGCGGCGGTTTCTGGACACGTTCGGATTTCAATACGATTTTATCAGCGCGACCGAATTCTACAAGTCAGGACGGTTCGACGATACCTTGCGGTTGGCCTGTGAGAGATACGATGCGATCATGGCGATCATGCTGGCGTCCTTGCGCGAAGAACGCCAGCAGACCTATTCATGTTTCCTGCCGATCCACCCCGAAACGGGTCGCGTTCTGTATGTGCCGATGAAGCATGTCGATGCGGTCAACCACACGATCACCTTCGACGACGAAGATGGCCGCGAGTGGACCTTGCCCGTGACGGGGGGCCAGGTGAAACTGCAGTGGAAGCCTGATTTCGGCGCACGCTGGGCGGCGCTGGATGTCGATTTCGAGATGTATGGCAAGGACCATTCCACCAACACGCCGATCTACGACGGCATTTGCGAAGTGTTGGGCGGGCACAAGCCGAACCATATGAGCTATGAGTTGTTTCTTGACGACCTCGGCCAGAAGATCAGCAAATCCAAAGGCAACGGGCTGACGATCGACGAATGGCTGACCTACGCGTCGTCCGAAAGCCTGTCGCATTTCATGTACCAAAAGCCCAAGACGGCCAAGCGGATGCATTTCGACGTGATCCCGCGTGCCGTGGACGAGTATCACCAGCAGTTGCGCGCATACCCAACGCAGGAGGTGGACGCGCAAGTAAACAATCCCGTCTGGCATATTCACGGCGGTCAGGTGCCTGCGTCGATGATGGTGATCCCGTTCTCGATGCTCTTGAACCTTGCCTCGGTAGCCGGGGCCAAGGACAGGGCCGGGCTGTGGGGGTTCATCCGCCGCTACATACCCCACGCATCGCCTGACACGCATCCCGATCTGGACGCTGCGGCGGGCTATGCTCTGGCGTATTTCAACGATCGGATTTTGCCGACCCGGAACTTCCGCCTGCCCACCGAACCCGAGGCGCTGGCAATGACCGACCTGCGGGCGCGTCTGGGGGCGTGGGAGGGCGGCGCGGATGCCGAGGCGTTGCAAACCATGGTTTTCGCGGTCGGCACCGAAGCCGGATTCGATCCGTTGCGAGACTGGTTCACGGCGCTTTACGAGGTGCTTTTGGGAGCGAGCCAAGGGCCGCGCTTCGGTGGCTTCATTGCCCTTTATGGCATCAGCGAAACCATTGCCTTGCTGGATCGTGGCATTTCGGGGGCTCTGGCAGCCACGTCCGCAAAATCGTGATTTGACAGGTTTTCCGCGCGACGTACCTTCTCGCGTAGATGTCAGGAGAAACACACGATGCGCACGTTGCTGATTGGACTGGCCCTGACCGGGTTTATTACGGCGGCACAAGCCGAAGAGCCCCGGAACCCCGGCATCGAGGGCGTGATCCAGAATCAGATCACGGCGCTGAAAGCCGACGATTTTCCGAAGGCATTCACCTTCGCCTCGCCCGACATCAAGGGGATGTTCGGCACCGCAGAGAATTTCGGGGCCATGGTTGCGCAGGGCTATCCGATGGTCTACCGCCCCGATGCGGTTCAGATGCTGGAACTTCGGCGGGTCGCGGGCTATCTGTGGCAGCGGGTGCTGATCACCGATCAGTCCGGGCGCACCCACATGCTGGACTACATGATGATCGACACGCCCGACGGCTGGCAGATCAACGCCGTCCAACTGCTGCCGCAGGCGGGCGTGGGCGCCTGACCCCTTCATCTGTTCATAAATATCCCGGGGGTGTGGGGGCTGGCCCCCACTCTGCCTCGGGTGTTGCACCCCCGTCCGCCACAGCGCGCGCGCCAATGAGCCGCCGTTAATGCCTCGTTGATAAATCCGTTGCCTCACGGGTGCCCCCGACCAATCTCCGGGCGCTCTTTGTAAACAAGGCGAGGATCAAGCATGAACAAGGTGATAACCGAAGGTCTGGTGCTGATGCCGCCGCCGTTTTCGGCGGGACCCGGCCTGTGGTCGCGCGAGGATGGGCGGCCCGGGCAGGCGTCTTATGCCGGGCAGGCGAATGCGGCGTTTGTCCCGACGGATCAGGACTTTGCGGGTTGTCTTGAACTGCAAAAGATCGAAAGTACCCAGCGGGTGCGTTGCTTTCAGAAGATCCCGATGCAGCCGGGGCTTTATTTGAAGGTCACTGTGCGGGTTAAGGCGGTGTCGGGCGCGCTGCCATCGGTGCGGATTGCCGGATGGGTCGGGTCGTCGTCGGGCGCCAATGTGTCCTCGGCCGATCAGCAGGGGCCGTCGGTGGCGCTGACCGGTTACGGGCAGGTCGTCACGATCTCGGCGATCATCGGATCGGGCAACCGGCAGGGTGTGGATATGGTCTGGGGCCGTGCTCCGGTTTACGGCCACATCGGGCTGGACTTGATCGGGCCCAACAGCGGCATCGTGCGGATCGACGATTTCATCATCGAGGACGTCAGCGCAATCATCCATTCGGTGTTGTTCGACTGGGTGGATGTGCGGGACTACGGGGCCATCGGTGATGGGTTCACCAACGACTTCGCAGCCTTTGCAGCGGCAGACGATGCGGCGTCGGGCAAGCGCGTGGTGGTGCCGCCGGGCAACTACTTCATCGGGTCGAACCTGACTTTCGACAACCCTGTGCAGTTTGAAGGCACGATTGTGATGCCGGCCCCGGTTCGGCTGACCTGCACGCGCAACTACAATCTGGACACCTATTCGGCGGCCTTTGGCAGCGAGCTGGAAGGGTTCAAAAGGGCGTTGCAGGCGCTGTTCTACTTTACCGACCATGTTCAGCTTGACCTGTCGGGTCGCCGGGTAGAGCTGAGCGAGCCGATCGACGTGGCCGCGTTGGCGGGTCTGACCACGTTCGAGCAGCGCAGGCAGGTGGCAAACGGCCAGTTTTCTGTGCTGGAAGGCGCTGCGTGGGATACGGTAACCGTCACCTCGACCGCGACCTATTCCATCTCGCAATCGGCGCGTCTGACGGGCGTTGTCAACGTGGCCAACATCCCGGTCGGCAGCCGCGTCAGCGGAACAGGTGTGGGGCGCGAGGTTTACGTCAGATCCAAGAACGTCAGCGCCGGGACAATCGAGTTGAGCCAGCCGTTGTTCGGCGGTGACGGCACGCGCAGCCTGACCTTCCGGCGTTTCAAATACATGTTCGACTTTGGCGGATTTGCCGGGCTGTCGAAATTCGAGTTCAGCAATCTGGAGTTTCTTTGCAACGGTCTGGCCAGTTGCATCAATCTGGGGTTGTCGGGCAACACGTTCAGGGTGGCCGATTGCGTCATCAACAAGCCGCGTGACAAGGGCATCACGTCAACAGGCGAGGGGTGCCAGGACCTGATCATCGACCAATGCCAGTTCATCTCGAACGAACAGAACCTGCGCGTCGAAGAACGCACGACCATCGTCTACAATATCAATGCCAACGACTCGAAGATCCGCAACAACCGCGCCTCGCGCTGGTTGCATTTCGGTATTGTGGCGGGTTCGGGGCACATCTTTCTGGGCAACCATTTCTTCGGTGGTGACGACGAGGCAGTTGGGGTCCGCCGGGCTGGGCTGGTGTTAACCGATATCAACCTGAAATCCTTCATCACCGGCAACTACATCGACAATTCGTTCATCGAGCTGACCAACGAACATGACGACCGCCCGAACAACGAGAACGAGTTTTCGTTCGGTGGGCTGACGGTGACCGGCAACATCTTTACGGCCGCCAATGTCGCGCCGTGGTTCCGGTGGCTTGTGATCACCCCCTACGGATCGGGGCAATATGTCAGCGGTCTGACCGTCAGTAACAACGTGTTCCGGGTCATTTCGGCGAACGTGGACCGGATCGAGGCGGTCGATACCACTTATGCCACGCTGGCCTACAACAACTTTCGCAATGTCATCTTCGAGAACAATACCTCCAACAATGTCTCGCAGCCGACCTCAAGCCCGGTGATGGTCGAACATACGCAAAACACCGCGTCTGACACTTGGGTGGTGGATGCGTCCGCCTACCTGCCGTTCGCGAGCCGTGCGCGCAACGTGATGTCGCTGGTGGCGGAAGGTGCGGTCAGTAATGCTTCGAACGTGACGCAGAACCTGATGCCGTGGGTTCAGGTCGAACAGGGCGCTGGCGGGAATCTGATCAACATCAAGTGGACCACGGCGGTGAAAGGCAGGATGCAAGTCACCCTGCGGTGCGACAACCCTGTCTAGCGCCAGACCCATCCGGCCACAGGGTTTCGGGCGGGATGCGGTAAGCCCGCCCGAAACCGCCGTTCAACAGGACGGCGGTCACGCTCAGTGTCACAAAAACGAAATCCGCGAAATCGACATACAGCGTCGATTTTGGATGGCCTTGCAGCCAGTGCGCGCGCAGGGCGGGGCGAGTGGGATCCTCAGGTGCCATGAACCGCGCGGTCGCCTGCAGTATCAGGCGCGGGTGGGTCAGCGGATCGCCCTTTGGCCCCGGCTCTCCAACCAGGATCGCGCAGGCGGGGTTGGCCCACAAACTTTCGAAATGCGGGGCGAGCGCCGAGATCAGCGTGACCGGCCTGCCATCAGGGCCAAGCCCAAAGCTGATGCGGCTGATGCCGGGCGTGGCGGTTTCAGGGTCGGCATAAGCGAGGGCGGCATGGCGCGCGGTCTGCAACAGGCCGCGCGCTTGTGTCAAAGCGGCGGCGTCGGAAGGTTGCACTGGATCGCGTTTCGGGTCTGGCATGGGGGCGGCGGTTCCGGTTGACATTGGCACAGCAGGGGAGTCACACATACTTATTCTGTGACCCGCTTCCGACATTGCGGACTTCACAGCTAAGGCGAGATGATGAGCCAAGCAAGACCGGCGTCGAAACCAACGTCCGACCGACCCACGCCCGACGCACCCGCCGAGTTTGAGCCGAAACTTATGACATGTCTGCGCGAGGGTTATTCGTTTGCCGATCTGCGTGCCGATGCGCTGGCCGGGCTGACCGTAGCGATCGTCGCGCTGCCGCTGTCGATGGCGATTGCGATTGCCAGCGGCGTCGGGCCGGAACGCGGGCTTTATACTGCCATTATCGGTGGCTTTCTGGTGTCGGCGTTGGGCGGAAGCCGGTTTCAGGTCGGCGGGCCTGCGGGGGCGTTCATCGTAGTGGTGGCGGCCTGCGTCATGGCCATCGGGCTGCCGGGACTGATCCTTGCCACCTTTCTGTCCGGCTTCCTGCTGATTGCGGCAGGATTGTTGCGGTTGGGAACCTATGTGCGGTTTATTCCATATCCGGTGACGGTGGGGTTCACCGCCGGGATCGCGGTCATTATTTTTGCCAGTCAGATCAAGGACCTGTTCGGTTTGTCGCTGATTGCCCCCGAGCCCGGTGAAATCGTGGCGAAGGTCGAAGTGTTGTGGGCGTCGCGCGCGTCGGTGACCCCTGCGGCGGTGGCGGTGGCGGCAGGGACGATTGCCATCATCGTCGGGATCAAGCGGATCGCCGCTGGCCTTCCCAACATGTTGATTGCCGTTGCCTTGGCGGGTGTTGCGGTGACCGTGTTCGGGTTGCCGGTCGAGACCATCGCCAGCAAGTTCGGCGAACTGCCGCGATTGCCGCCAAGCCCCGCGCTGCCGCTGCTCGATTGGGGTTCGGTTCTGGCGGCGCTGCCTTGGGCGTTCACCTTTACGCTGCTGGGGGCGATCGAATCGCTGCTATCGGCGGTGGTGGCCGACGGGATGAGCGGTCGGCGGCATCGCAGCAATATTGAACTGGTGGCGCAGGGCGTGGCCAACATCGGGTCGGCGCTGTTCGGCGGGTTCTGCGTGACGGGCACCATTGCGCGCACGGCGACCAATGTGCGAGCCGGGTCGCGCGGGCCGGTTTCGGGCATGCTGCATGCGGCATTCATCCTGCTCGCCATGCTGGTGGTGGCCCCGCTGGCCGGGCATATCCCGTTGGCGGCGCTGGCCGGATTGTTGGCCGTGGTCGCGTGGAACATGGCCGAAAAGGAAGAACTGTGGTCGCTGATCCGGTATTCGCGGGCTGATGCCGTTGTGGTGCTGGCGACGTTTCTGCTGGTGGTCTTTGTCGATCTGACGACCGGAATTGTCGTCGGCTTTGCCTTGGGTGGCGTGGTGTTCATCAAGCGCATGTCCGATAACGCCGGGGTAACCGAGGCCCCCGAGCGCGGCGACGAGGGGGAAGCCGAAATGCTGGTGTTCCATATGTCGGGCCCATATTTCTTTGGGGCTGCGGCGCAACTCGGCGCTGTTCTGGATGCGATTGCCGATCTTACGCGCCTGCTGGTGGTCGATTTCACCGAAGTGCCGTTCATTGACAGCACCGGGGCGCGGTCGGTTGCCCTTCTGGCCCGCAAAACTGCGCGCAAGGGTGGCCAGTTGTGTCTGACCGCGACCAAACCAGAGGTGCGGCGCGCGCTCCACATCGCCGGAGTTCACGCGCCAGAGGTGCAGTTCTGGCCCGATGTGGCGTCAGTTCCGCGCCCGGCCCCGTAGGACGCGACGCGGGGCGCTGAGCGTGCGAACATGCAGCGGGCGGATCATTGTGGATCGGAATATGACGGGAAAACAAGCTGCAGCCCTTTTGTTTTTCCATTGCTATTGAAAGTATCTCTTATATTATCAACACGTTGGCAATAATAATGAGTGTTGAAAGTGGGTTGCCAAAAGCTTACAAAAATATCATCAGAAACTTGGGATTGGATACCGGAGAGCAAGACCGGTAATCTTGGGGCTGAGCCGGTCTCGATTGGGGGGAGTGACATGTCAGACCAAGTACACGCACCGGCTGTTTACGCGGCGTCGTTGGATTTTGTATCGCATGCGCATGTTGATGCGGCGGGATATGCGGCGGGGTATGCGGCGTCGGTTGCGGATCCTGTCGGGTTCTGGCGGGCACAGGGGCAGCGGGTCGACTGGATCCGGGATTACACGCGGGTCAAGGAGTCGACGTTTCAGCTGGG
>Ga0209702_10009294_pt1 | contig 11021 bp, 7 predicted proteins | sample FRY01_FD_187210 | JGI IMG/M metagenome (GOLD analysis project Ga0209702, IMG submission 187210) | Freshwater microbial communities from Lake Fryxell liftoff mats and glacier meltwater in Antarctica - FRY-01 (SPAdes) (version 2) | ecosystem: Environmental > Aquatic > Freshwater > Ice > Glacier... | reverse complement strand
CCGCGCTGCCCTGCTGAAAGGCCTGCGCGCCTGGGGCGAACAGCGCGGCAACCGCCGCGCCGCCAACGTCACCGGCGAGGACCTGATGGGCGGCCTCACCGCCAAGATGTCGGTCTTCCTCCGCGAGCCGCAATTCCAGGGCCAGACCAAGGAGAAGCTTACCAGCCCCGAGGCGACCCGCCTGGTCGAAACCGCGCTGCGCGACCGCTTCGACCACTATCTCGCCGGCGACCCGGCCCAGGCCGACAACCTCCTCGCCTACCTGATCGAACGCGCCGAGGAACGCCTGCGCCGGCGCGAGAGCAAGGATGTCGCCCGCAAATCCGCCACCAGGCGCCTGCGCCTGCCCGGCAAACTGGCCGACTGCTCGGTGGAAGACGCCAGCCGCACGGAGCTGTTCCTGGTCGAGGGCGACAGCGCCGGCGGTTCCGCCAAGCAGGCTCGCAATCGCGCCACCCAGGCCGTCCTGCCGCTCCGAGGCAAGATCCTGAACGTCGCCAGCGCCAGCACCGAGAAGCTGCGCCAGAACCAGGAACTGAAGGACCTCGTCGAGGCGCTCGGCTGCGGCATCGGCGAGCGTTTCGATCGCACGCGCCTGCGCTACGGCCGCGTGATCATCATGACCGACGCCGACGTCGACGGCGCCCACATTGCCTCGTTGCTGATGACCTTCTTCTACCGCGAGCTGCCGCACCTCGTGCGCGAAGGCCATCTCTACCTGGCCCAGCCCCCGCTCTACCGCCTCACCCAGGGTGCGAAGTCGGTCTACGCGATGGACGACACCGATCGAGAGCGCAAGCTGAAGCTTTTCAGGAACGGAAAGGTCGAGGTCAGCCGCTTCAAGGGCCTCGGCGAAATGCCGCCATCCGCCCTGAAGGAAACCACCATGGACCCCGCCAAGCGCACCCTGCTGAAGGTCGTCGCCGCCCCGGAGGATCGGGCCGACACCAACATCCTCGTCGAAAGCCTCATGGGCCGTCGTCCGGAACTGCGCTTCCAATTCATCCAGGAACACGCGCGCGATCTGGAAGAGCTGGACGTGTGACCGCCGCTCCCTCCACGAACCTGCCCGACTGTGACCGGGGGCAAACAACGAACTGGGGCCACCGCTTCCGGCAGCCCCTGTCGCACCCCGCCTGACTTAACCTTATCAGACGGCTTTCTTGAGCGTGGGCGAAGCCTTGAACCGAACGGTCTTGCCGGCCTTGACCTTGATCGCCGCGCCGGTGCGGGGATTCAACCCCTTGCGCGCCTTCGTCTTCTTCACCGTGAAAGTGCCGAAGCTCGGCAACGTAAACTTGCCGTTCTTCTTCAGTTCCTTGACGATGGCGGCCATAATGTCACCAGCCGCCCGGTTGGCGGCAGTGCCGGTAAGCGTGGCCGACTCCTGGATCACCTGGGCGATGAAGGCTTTCGACATGAAGATGTCTTTCCTCTCTCGAGCGGTTGAAGGACCTATCTGGTCCTGGCAAGTCCTCGGATTCGACTCGTCGATACGCCGTCGTCACCAATATCGGAAATTGTCCTATCAGCGCATTCATCGCCGTGCAAAAGATTTCTTCCGCGCAGCGTCCGCCATGCGTCCACCACCCCCAGTCGAGCCGCGCCTCGCGCAAACATGAAGCCTCCACCACGCGCAGTCCTCAATTCGTCAAGTCCCGCATCTGCGAAAGCCAGGTGATGACCACAACTTTGCCCGCAACCGAATCGATCAACCCGAGATACCGCGACATCGACGCGTGGGATGCGCCAATCGCCCTCCACGCCATGTGGGAAGCACAGATGACCGCCGCCGCCGCCGTCCAACCCGCCCTGCCCGCCATCGCCGCCGCCGCCATCGCCGCCGCGTCGCGCCTGGCCGGCGGCACGGGCCGCCTCGTCTATGCCGGCGCCGGAACATCCGGGCGCATCGGCGTCCAGGACGGCGCCGAACTTCCCCCCACCTTCGACTGGCCGCAGGAGCGCCTGGTCCTTCTGATGGCCGGCGGCCCCGCCGCCTTCACCAGCTCCATCGAAAACGCCGAGGACGACCGCGAGGCCGGCGCCGCCGCGATCGCCACCCACGCCATCGGCGCCGGCGATGTCGTCATCGGCACCGCGGCCAGCGGCAGCACCCCCTTCACCGTCGCCGTGCTCCAGGCCGCCCGCGCCCAGGGCGCGCTCACCATCGGCCTCTCCAATTCCGCCGGCGGCGCCGTGCTCCTGGCCGCCGAGCACCCGATCCTGGTCGAAACCGGCGCCGAGGCGATCGCCGGCTCCACCCGCATGAAGGCCGGCACCGCACAAAAAATCGTGCTCAACCTGCTGTCCTCGCAGGTGATGATCCAGCTCGGCCGCGTCCATCACGGCCTCATGGTCGACATGCAGGCCAAGAACGAAAAGCTGCGCCACCGCGCCCTGCGCATGCTGCGCCACCTCACCGCGGTCGACGACGAACCCACCCTGCGCGCCGCACTGGACGCAGCCGGCGGCCGGGTCAAGCCCGCCGTCCTGATCGTGCACGGAATGGACGCCACCGCGGCGGAGGCGCTGCTGGCCCGCAGCGCCGGCCGCCTGCGGACGGCATTGCAGGAGATCGGAAAATGATCGCTTTGAAAGCCGCCCGACTCTTCGACGGGCGCAACGAACACGCCGACGCCGTGCTGCTGATCGACGGCACCCGTATCCACGGCATCGTCGCCGACCCGCCCGCCGGCGTGCCGGTCGAGGAACTGCCGGAGGATGCCATCCTCGCCCCCGGCTTCCTCGACCTCCAGGTCAACGGCGGCGGCGGCATCATGTTCAACGACCAAACCACGCCCGAGGGTCTCGCCCGCATCGCCGCCGCCCACGCCCTGTCCGGCACGACGTCGATTCTGCCCACCCTCATCAGCTCCACCCGCGAGCATATCGATCGCGCAATCTCCGCCGCGCGCACCGCCCTGGCCCAGGGCATGCCGGGCATCATGGGCCTGCACCTGGAAGGCCCGTTCCTCGCCCTCGCCCGCCGCGGCATCCACCCCGCAGCCGCGATCACCGCGCTCACCGACGAAGACATAAGCCGCCTCGCCGCCTCCTTCCCCGCCCCGCTCCTCGTCACCCTGGCACCCGACACCGTGGCCCCCGACGCCATCGCCACCCTCGCCCGCGCCGGAGTCATCGTCTTCGCCGGCCACACCGACGCCACCTGGGAACAGGCCCACGCGGCGCTAGACGCCGGCCTGCGCGGCGCGACCCACCTGTTCAACGCCATGTCGCCCTTCCTGGGCCGCGCTCCCGGCATGGTCGGCGCGGTGCTGGACGACGCGCGCGCCTATGCCGGCGTCATCGCCGACGGCCACCACGTCCACCCCGCCGCCCTGCGCATCGCGCTCAACGCCCTGGGGCCGGAGAGGCTGTTCCTGGTGTCCGACGCCATGGCCACGACGGGCTCGGACATCGCCGGCTTCAGCCTCGCCGGGGAGGAGATTTTCCTGCGCGACGGCCGCCTGACCAACGCCGAAGGCACCCTGGCCGGCGCCCACCTCACCATGGCCGAAGCGGTGCGCAACCTCGTTGCCTTCACCGGCGTGGATTGGACGCTGGCCCTGCGCATGGCCACCGCCACCCCCGCCGAGGTGCTCGGCATCGACGACCGCGGCATCATCGCCGTGGGCGCCCGCGCCGACCTCGTGGTGCTCGACGATGACCTCAACGTGATCGAGGTCTGGCAGGGAGGCGTGCGGTTGTAGGAAGAAAGAAGTTCTTTTTTGAAAAAAGAACCAAAAAACTTCTATCCGTTTGCAAACGGTCCCACCGCGCGCAAACAGACAGAAAGTCTTTTTGCTTCTTTTTCTTCAGAAAAAGAAGATTCTTCTTCCTACAGCCCCGCCTGCGTCACGAACTTCGTGTTCAGATAGGCCTCGATCGCCTCCGTCCCGCCCTCGCTGCCATAGCCGCTGTCCTTGATCCCGCCGAACGGAACCTCCGGCAGCGCCAAGCCCAGGTGGTTGATCGTGTGCATCCCGCTCTCCACCGCCGCCGCCACCGCATTGGCGGTCTTGGCCGATCGCGTGAACGAATACGCCGCCAGCCCATACGGCAGCCGGTTCGCCTCGCTGATAACCTCATCGAAGCTGCGGAACGGCACCATCAGCGCCACCGGCCCGAACGGCTCCTCATTCATCACCCGCATGTCGGTGCTGAGGTTGGTCAGCACCGTCGGCTCGAAGAAGTTCCCCTTGTTGCCGATGCGCTTGCCGCCGATCTGGACTTCCGCCCCCTTCTGCACCGCATCGCCCACCAGCGCCTCCATGGCGGTGATCCGCCGCGCATTGGCCATCGGCCCCATGGTCGTCGTGGGGTCCATGCCGTCGCCCACCTTCAGCTTCTTCGCCACGCCCACGAAAGTCTCGACGAACTTGTCGTACACGCCCTCATGCACCAGGAACCGCGTCGGCGACACGCACACCTGCCCGGCATTGCGGAACTTCGCCGCCCCGAGGATGCGCGCGGCGGCTTCGACATCCGCGTCCTCGAACACGATCGCCGGCGCGTGCCCGCCCAGCTCCATCGTCACCCGCTTCATATGCAGCCCCGCCAGCGCCGCCAGCTGCTTGCCCACGGCGGTCGAGCCGGTGAAGGAGATCTTCTTGATCGTCGGATGCGGGATCAGATACTCGGAAATCTCCGACGGCACCCCGTACACCAGGTTCACCACACCCGCCGGCACGCCCGCATCCACGAAGCACCGGATCAGCTCCGCGCACGAAGCCGGCGTCTCCTCCGGCCCCTTCAGGATCACCGAGCACCCCGCCGCCAGCGCCGCCGATGTCTTTCGGACTGCCTGGTTGATCGGAAAATTCCACGGCGTGAAGGCCGCCACGACGCCCACGGGCTCCTTCACCACAAGCTGGTAAACACCCTCGGCCCGCGACGGGATCACCCGCCCATAAGCGCGCCGCGCCTCCTCGGCAAACCAGTCGATCACGTCCGCACCGGCCAGCGCCTCGCCCTTGGCCTCGGCCACCGGCTTGCCCTGCTCCGTGGTCATCAGCGCCGCGATCATCTCGGCCCGCTCGCGCAGCAGGTTCGCCGCGCGGCGCATCACCTTGCTGCGCTCGAACGCGTTCACGCGGCGCCACGTGTTGAACCCGCGCTCGGCCGCCTCCAGCGCCCGGTCGAGGTCGGCGCGCTCCGCATGCGCCACCTTCCCGGCCGGCTCGCCGGTCGCGGGGTTAAGCACGGTGAGGAAGCGTCCGGCGGCGGCCGGCCCCCACACGCCGTCGATCAATAGGGAAACATCGTCGTACATGGTCTTCTCCTTGCAGCTGCCTCGCTCGGCTCTCCGCAATCTGGCGTTGCATCGCCCTTCGGCCAAGGTGCCGGGCGTTATTCTTTGTGGGGAATAGCGATGATCCTGCGACCCAGCCGGGCCGTCGAGATGCCGCACGGTCGGTCGTCGGCGTCACCGAACCGCAGCACGTCTGCCATCAAGCTGTCGCCTCCCACGTAGTACGTCGCCGCCATCGTCAATGGCACGAGGTCTCCACCCATGCTGAAGCTCCCCCGCCGGGCCGCCCTCGGGCTTGCCGGCGCCGCCGCCCTGCCCCGCATCGCCATCGGCCAGGCCGATAGCCGGCCCGTCGTGACCGTTGCGGTCCAGAACATGTCGACCTCGAACACGCTGGAGATGCTGCGCGAGCAGTCCAACGTCGGCACGCGCATCTTCCGCAACTACGTCGAGCCGTTGATCGACACCGACTGGATCGGCGACATGTCGCCGATCCCGGGCCTGGCCACCGCCTGGCGCCGCATCGACGAGCGCACCGTGGAGTTCGACCTGCGCGAGGGCGTCACCTTCCACAACGGCGACCCCTTCACCGCCGAGGAGGTCGCCTTCTCCTTCGGCCCCGAGCGCATGTGGGGCGGCGGTGAGCGCGAGGTGCCCACGCCCTCGATCGCCAATGCCCGCCGCGCCTTCCCGGGCTTCGACCGCATCGAAGTCCTCGGCCCGCATCGCCTGCGCGTGGTCAGCAAGGTGCCCGACATCGTGCTGGAAGGGCGGATGGCGCGCAGCCTGGCGGTAATCGCCAACCGCCGCAGCTTCATGGCCGTCGGCAGCTGGATGGAATGGGCGCGCAAGCCCATCGGCACCGGCCCCTACCGCATCGCCGAGTTCCGCCCCGACCAGATGCTTGTGATGGAACCCCACGACGCCCACTGGCAGGGCCGCCCGCCCATTCGCCAGCTGCGCTTCGTCGAGGTGCCCGAGGTCAGCTCGCGCATCAACATGCTGATCTCCGGCGGCACGGATTTCGCCACCGAGATTCCGCCCGACCAGATCCCCACCATCGAGCGCGACCGCCGTTTCGAGGTCGTCGGCGGCCCAATCAACAACTCACGCTACCTGGTGTTCAACAAGTCGCACCCGGTGCTGGCCAACCCGTTGGTCCGTCGCGCCATGTCGCACGCCATCGACCGCGAGGCGATCATCACCGCCCTCTGGGCCGGCCGCACCACCGTGCCGCGCGGCCTGCAATGGGAGTTCTACGGCGAGATGTACCTGCCCGACATCGCGGTGCCCCGCTTCGACCCCGCCGAGGCCCGCCGCCTGTTGCGCGAGGCCGGCTACCGCGGCCAGCCGATCCCATACCGCTGCCTGAACAACTACTACACCAACCAGACACCCACCGCGCTGATCATGCTGGAAGGCTGGCGCGGCATCGGCCTGAACGTCGAGCTGCAGATGGTCGAGAACTGGAGCCAGATCACCGGCGGCGCACCCGAGACCCGCGGCGTGCACGACTGGTCGGCCTCCGCCGTGGTGCCCGATCCCTCGATCCAGATGTCCGCCTCCTGGGGCCGCACCGGCAGCCCTTGGCTCGCCAACCAGTGGCGCAACGAGGAGTTCGGCACCCTCGCCGCCGAGCTGGAAACCAGCATGGACCAGCCGCGCCGCATCGCCGTCTGGCGCCGCATGCTGGAGATCGTCGAGCGAGAAGACCCCGGCTACGTCGTGCTGCACCGCAACGCGGCCTTCGTCGCCAAGCGCCGCAACATCGCCTGGCGCGCCTCGCAGTCGTTCTTCATGGACTTCCGCGCGACCAACTACACCAGCTGAACCGCCGCTTCGAAGCGGCCGGGTCGCCCGGCGGGGCCACCCGCCGCTGGCGGTCGTCATCGTCATAAAACTGAAACCCTGCTGTCATCTGCCTGCCGTTGGGCGTGTGGTACCGGCAGGGCGGAAGCGAGGACTCGCATGAACAAGCGCAACGTGTTGCTGATCGTCGTCGATCAGTGGCGAGCCGACCACGTGCCCCATCTCGGGGCCACGCATCTCAAGACCCCGAACCTCGACCGGCTGTGCCGGGCCGGCGTCAGCTTCCGCAACCACGTCACCACCTGCGTGCCCTGCGGCCCCGCCCGCGCCAGCCTGCACACCGGCTTGTACCTGATGAACCACCGCCAGGTGCAGAACTGGATTCCGCTCGATGCCCGCCACACCACCCTGCCCCGCGCCATCCGCGCCTGCGGGCTGGACCCGGCGCTGATCGGCTACACCACCACGGTGCCCGACCCGCGCACCACCCATCCCAACGACCCGCGCTTCCAGAACCTCGGCGACATGATGGAAGGCTGGCGCCCCGTCGGCGCCTTCGGCCCAGGCCACGAGGCCTATTTCGGCTGGCTGGCGCAGAAGGGCTTCCCGCTGCCGGCCAACCGCGACGAGATCTGGCTTCCCGAGGGCGAGGACGCCATCCCCGGCGCCACCAACCGGCCCGCCCGCATCCCCAAGGAGCTGTCCGACAGCACTTTCTTCACGGAGAAGGCGCTGGAATACCTCAAGGGCCGCAACGGGAGCCCCTTCTTCCTCCATCTCGGCTACTACCGCCCCCACCCGCCCTTCGTCGTCAGCGCGCCGTACCACGCGATGTACCGGCCCGAGGACATGCCGAAGCCGGTGCTGGCGCCCAGCGCCGAGGCCGAGGCCGCCCAGCACCCGCTGCTCGCCCACTATCTGCGCCACTCCCGCCAGGCCAGCTTCTTCACCGGCGGCCAGGGCATGATCGCCCAGATGGACGAGGCCACCATCGCCCAGATGCGCGCCACCTATTGCGGCATGATCGCCGAGGTCGACGACAACATCGGCCGCGTGCTGGACCATCTCGAAGCCACCGGCCAGATGGCGAACACGCTGATCATCTTCACCTCCGACCACGGCGAGCAACTCGGCGACCACCACCTCGCCGGCAAGCTCGGCTACCACGACGAGAGCTTCCGCATCCCGCTGATCATCGTCGACCCCGACGCGCCCAACCAGGCCGGCCGCATCGAAAACGCGCCGACGGAAAGCATCGACCTGATGCCGACCATGATCGACTGGCTCGGCGGCGAGCCCCCCCGCGCCTGCGACGGCCGCTCGCTCCGCCCGCTCGTGCTCGACATGTTGCCCGCCGACTGGCGCACCGAGCTGCACTACGAATACGACTTCCGCGACACCTTCCACTCCCGCGCCGAGACCGAGCTGGGCCTGCACATGGACGAGTGCACGTTGCTGGTGGTGCAGGATGCCAAATGGAAATACGTCCACTTCACCACCCTGCCCCCGCTGCTGTTCGACCTGGAGGCCGACCCCGGCCAGTTCACCAACCTGGCCGACAGCCCCGACCACGCCGCCATCGCCCGCGACTACGCCCAGAAGGCCCTGTCCTGGCGGATGTTCCTCGCCGACCGCACCCTCACCCATTACCGCGCCTCGCCGAACGGCCTCGAACGCCGCATCCCGATCGCAAACGGAGAGAAAGCATGACCCGCCTCACCCGCCGCGCCGCCCTGGCCGGAACCGCCGGCGTCGCCGCCACCGCCGCCCTGCCCCGCTTCGCCATCGGCCAGGCCGACAACCGGCCGACCATCACCATCGCGGTGCAGAAGATCAGCAACACCAACACGCTCTCGGCGCTGCGCGAGCAGTCCAATGTCGGCACCCGCCTCGCCGCCCTCATCACCGAGCGCCTGATCGACCTCAACTACCAGGGCAAGCTGGAGCCGGTGCCGGGCCTGGCCACCGAGTGGAAGCGCCTCAGCGACACCACGGTGGAGTTCAAGCTGCGCCAGGGCGTGAAATTCCACGACGGCAGCACGATGACCGCCGAGGACATCGCCGGCAGCTTCTCCCCCCAGCACATGTTCGGCGAAACCCGCCCCACTGTGCGCGGCACCACCATCCCGCTCAGCAACACCAACCCCGCGGTGTTCACCAAGGAACTGATCCGCGACGTGCCCCCGGTCGCCCGCCGCCTCTGGCCGGCGTTGGAGAAGATCGAGATCGTCGACAAGGAGACCGTACGCTTCGTCAACGCGGCACCCGACGTCACCATCGAGGGCCGCGCCAGCGTCCGCGGCAGCGACATCGTGAACTTCAAGACGTTCAACGACTCCCCCTCCTGGCTGGAATACGCCCGCAAGCCAGTCGGCACCGGCCCCTACAAGGTGCGCGAGTTCAAGCCCGACAACTCCCTGGTGCTCGACGCCCACGACGAATACTGGGGCGGCCGCCCGCCGATCAAGGCGCTGCGCTTCCTCGAAGTGCCGGAAGCCTCCTCGCGCGTCAACGGCCTGCTCGCTGGCGAATACCAGTTCGTCTGCGACATCTCCCCCGACCAGATACCGCAGATCGAACGCAACCGCGCCTTCGAGGTGCAGCAGAGCCTGGTGCCCAACCACCGCCTGCTCGTGTTCGACAAGAACCACGCCCCGATTCGCGACCCGCGCATGCGCCGCGCCATGACCCATGCCATCGACCGCAAGCTGATCGTCGATGCGCTGTTCAATGGTCGCACCGTCGTGCCGCGCGGCCTGCAGTGGGATTTCTACGCCGACATGCTGGTGGCCGACTGGACCGTGCCGAACTTCGATCCGGCGCTGGCCCGCCAACTGATCAAGGAGGCAGGCTACAAGGGCGACCCGATCACCTACCGCGTCGGCCCCAACTACTACACCAACCAGAGCCCCACCGCCCAGGCGTTGGTCGAGATGTGGAAGCAGGTCGGGCTCAACGTCGAAATCAAGATGGTGGAGAACTGGACCCAGATCTTCGCCCAGGGCCCGGAGCGCGGCGTCCGCGACTGGTCGAACTCCGCCAATTTCAGCGATCCTGTCTCCTCCATCGTCACCCAGCACGGCCCGAACGGCCAGCAACAGCAGATGGGCGAGTGGACCAACGAGGAGATGAACCGACTGACCGTCGAGCTGGAAAGCAGCACCGACCGTGCCCGCCGCCGCGTCGTTTTTGCCCGCATGCTGGAGATCTGCGAGCGCGAGGATCCCGCCTACACCGTGCTGCACCAGACCGTCGTGTTCACCGCCAAGCGCAAGGAGATAAAGTGGCAGGCCGCCCCATCCTTCGCCATGGATTTCCGCGCCCACAACTGGGGCTGATGTGCCCACCCCACTGATCACGATCCGCGACCTGCGGGTCTCCTTCCACGGCCTGCCCGCCCTGCGCGGCATCGACCTCGATGTCGCACCGGGCGAGGCCGTGGGCCTGGTGGGCGAGTCTGGCTGCGGCAAGTCCGTCACCTGGCTCGCCGCCCTCGGCCTGCTGCCGCGCACCGCCACGGTGACCGGCAGCGTGCGCCTGGGCGACCGCGAGCTGCTCGGCGCACCACCCTCCACGCTCGACCGCGTGCGCGGCGGGCGCATCGCAATGATCTTTCAGGATCCGGCCACCGCGCTCAACCCGGTCAAGCGCGTCGGGGTGCAGGTCGCCGAGACGCTGCGCCTGCACCGCGACCTGCGCGGTGGTGCCGCGGATGCCGAGGTGCTGCGCCTGTTCGACCAGGTCGGCATCCCCGACGCCAGGCGCCGGGTCCACATCTACCCGCACGAGATGTCGGGCGGGCAGAACCAGCGCGTGATGATCGCCATGGCACTCGCCGGCCAGCCGGAGCTGCTGGTCGCCGACGAGCCCACCACGGCGCTGGATGCCACCATCCAGGCCCAGATCCTCGACCTGCTGCGCCGCCTGCAGCAGGAGACGGGGATGGCGTTGGTGCTGATCA
>Ga0209702_10009292_pt1 | contig 11023 bp, 14 predicted proteins | sample FRY01_FD_187210 | JGI IMG/M metagenome (GOLD analysis project Ga0209702, IMG submission 187210) | Freshwater microbial communities from Lake Fryxell liftoff mats and glacier meltwater in Antarctica - FRY-01 (SPAdes) (version 2) | ecosystem: Environmental > Aquatic > Freshwater > Ice > Glacier... | reverse complement strand
CGACTTGCAGCTTGAAGTTTGTGTCAAATACTCTTCTGGATTTCGGGTTGCTCATGGTTTGTGCCATTTCGGTTTAACAACCTATCGGGCTGTCTGTTTTTATTAGACCACCACACTTACGCGAACGCAGCGATGTACAGGGACACCGACGATAACGAGGATAACGAGGAGCATATCTCCGAACGTTTTTTTCACATGCCATGAAGCATGGCAAAAAATCTATTCGCGAGTCCATGCCAACTCTATCACGGTAGTGCACTTGAACACGTGACGAGATTAAATTTCAAGGTCAACAAAAGGCCAGATCATCGGCTCATTGCCGAGAATATTGGCCTTTACCCCAATACGACCAGCGCAGCCTCAGGTGCCTGGTCCAGTACCCTCAACAACGCCTTCGCAGCCCCCGTTGGAATGCGTTTGCCTTGCTCCCAATTGCGGATGGTTTCCAGTAACACGTCAATGCGCTGTGACAGCTCTCGTTGCGTGAGCCCGAAGCGCTGCCAAATTCGGCGCGCGTACCTGGCTGCGTCTTGCATCGCTCTGGCATGGTCGCTGGCTTGCTGCGCGGCCAGCTCACTCGCGGTCACAGCATCAAGCCTCAAAGCGTTCACTCGGCCCTTTGACCAAGTTTGCAGATTTTCAGGATCAACTGTCATTTTCATAATTTAAACGCTACCAAATAAATAGATGCTTGCGCATATAAATAGGGCGCTAGAGGCCTAAATTGCATTCGAAAAGTGCCTGTTTTTTACTAAATCGAGCCAGTTTAAAGATCAAATTGATCGCCCAGAACTTCTAAAAAAGCCGTAATTCACCATCATTTAGCCATCCGGTCCAATAAATACAGGCGCAAGCAGCTACGAATTTAGGAGTAAGCGCAATCAAACAGCCCGTAGTTCTTCACGAATCACCTGCCGAACGACTTCGCGCAAGTCGTCTTTGGCCGCGTCGGCCTGCAAGCCGCGGCGTAGCGTCTCGTTAATCAGCGTTTGGTAGCCGCGCCCACCAGCACGCGCCTTGTAGGCCCGCACCACCGCGTCGTCCAGCATGATCGTGATGCGGTGCTTACCCAGTTGCTGGGTCAGCGCATTCGCAAACGCAGGCTGGTTGACATCTTTCAGCCCTACCCGCAGGCGGGGCGTGTTGTCAGAGGTAGGAGAAGAATTGGCGTGTTTCATGGTTTTCAGCCTCGCGCATGGAAATGAAGTGAATCTCGTCGTCTGTCTCGGTATGGGTGATTACAACAACCATCACGCCCAGCAGTCCTGTGGTGTTAAAGCGCTGCTCGCCATGGTAATCACGTTTGTCTTCAAGCGTAGACGTTGGGCCATTGAAGACGCTTTGCCCGTCCTGAAAATCAAGCCCATGTTTTTTTAGATTTAGCTGTCGTTTGGATTCGTGCCAAGTAAAGCGCATTTTACACATTATGCATATAAATATGCAGATATTTTGACCGCTGAAGAAAAATGAGGGTCGGCGGGCGAATAAAAGCTTGTGTACATTGATTTAATAGCCGATCAGCAATGCCGTGACATCACCGCCAAGCCAGACCCACACTGCGATGACCTATTCACCCAACCCTTGGACCCCAAACCACCGAAAGTACCGCCCCCACAACCGCAATCATCGCCGCCAGCAAAGCCAGCAGCCCCGACAACTCGGTTTCGCGCTTTTGCACCTGCAGGGTTGAGCCGAGGTTCTGGTACACGCTGCGCAGCTGTTCCGCAGTGCCTGCGTAGTGGTAGTCGCCGCCGGTGATGCGGGCTACTTCGCGCAGGGTGGGTTCGTCCAGGCGCAGGTAGATGGGCATGCCTTCGGGCATGTTGACCGCGCCATCGACTGTGCCCAGGCCCACGACGTAGATGCGTACACCCCGGTCGGCGGCCATTTGGGCGGCTTCCAGGGTGTCTATGCCCATGGTGCGGCGGCCGTCGCTCAGCAAAATGATGGCAGCTGATGTGTAGGAGTCGGGCGGCACGGGTGTGATTTGTTTTGGCGGCGGCTTGTTTTTGTCGTCCAGGCTGCGGCTTTGCGACTTGTACGCATTGCTGACCCCCTCAAGGCTGATGCCGTGGTCGGGGAAGAGCTCTGACAAGCACAGCACGATGGCGCTGCCAATAGCCGTGCCAAGCTGCATTTGAAAGCCATTGATGGCGGCAACCAGCGGCTCGCGGTCGAGCGTAGCCGCCTGAGCCACCTGACTGGTGCCGGCAAAGGTGACTAGCCCTACCTCGATGCCTCTGGGGAGCTGTTGCAGAAAAAGTTTGGCGGCTTCCTGTGCCGCGGCCAGGCGGGTGGGCTTGACGTCGGTCACGCGCATGCTGCGCGAGATGTCCATGGCCAGCATGATGGTTGACTTGGCCCAAGGCAGGGGTACCTTGGCCACCGGGCGCGCAGCGGCAAACAGCAACAGGGCGCAGGCCAGAGCCAGCAGCGCAGGCGGCACATGCCGCTTCCAGCTACGGCTTGCCGCAGCGCGCACCAGGGCCACGTTGCTGAAAGTTAATGGCGCACTTTTTCGCCTGCGCAGCAGCCACACATAGGCCAGCGGCAGCAGGGGCAGAACAAGCAGCAACCAGAGATTCAGGGGTGACAGAAAAAACATGGGCAGACCGCAAACGATTGTTGGCATGTTGCACGGGGAACACGCTTTTGGCAACCCATGTCCGACAAATACGGGCGATAACCTGCTTGACGCTTGTATCTACTTGCTGGTAAAAAAATAGCTGAGCGCGCTTATAAAAAGGGAGTTAGAGGCCGAAATGACACCTGAAAAGTGCTCATTTTTTACCAGAACAAGCGAGTTTAAGACTCAAAGTGACCGTTCAGAGTCTCTAAAAAGGCCAACAACACCTTCACTTACCCTTCCAGACCAATTAATACGAGCGCGAGCAGCTACGTTTTAAATAGCAAATCGCGCCTTTTGATCGGCCTTACTGCGGTACCAGCCCCGATGCTTTGACAAGCTCAGCATGCACCTTGATGTCCTGGCTGATCAAGCGTTTGAGTTCGTCTGGCGTGCTGGTTGCTACTTCTATGCCGGACTCAAATAGCCTGGCCTTGAGGTCGGCGTCCATCACTGCCACGACGGCGCGGTTGAGCTGGTCAACGATGGGCTGTGGTGTTTTATATCGGTGGGGGCGCCGATGAGGCTGATGTTTCGGTTCATGCAGGTGCTGCCTTCAAAGGTCTTCGGCAAAGGCGCCGGTTTCGGTGTTGGGCAGGTCGAAGCCGTAGTGCTGGCTCAATGCGGCCCAGGCCTCTTCGGCGGTTTCGACGAAGCGGAAGAGGCTCAGGTCGCGGGCGTTGATCATGCCGCTGTCCACCAGGTGCTCGAGATTCAGCAGCTTTTCCCAGAAGGCACGACCGAACAGCAGGATCGGCAAAGGGCGGCTCTTGCCGATCTGCACCAGGGTGAGGGTTTCAAAGAGTTCATCGAGCGTGCCGAAGCCACCCGGGAAACACACCTGCGAAATGCTGCGCATCAAAAAGTGCATCTTGCGCAGCGCGAAGTAGTGGAACTGGAAACACAGCTCCGGCGTGATGTAGGCGTTGGGCGCCTGTTCGTGCGGCAACACGATGTTCAGGCCGATGCTCTTGCCGCCGACGTCAAAAGCGCCACGGTTGCCCGCTTCCATGATGCCCGGGCCGCCGCCGGTGACGACGTATATCGGCGTTTCGAGCGCCTTCGAACGCTCGGTGGCAATCGCTGCAAAGCGCCGGGCTTCTTCTTCGGCGGTGGGAAAGTTGCGCGCCGTCAGCGGGGGTGTTTGTCGTCCATCGGTGCAGCTTAATGCAGAAGTGTTCCAGGCTGCGGAGCGTGGTCGCGTGTCATGCAACGGCGTGCCGGGCATCCGAGATCATTGGCAGGCCAGCAACACGCTGACGCGGCCCGCCGCCTTGGCCGGAACCGTGCGGGCTTCGCAATTCTTGGTGTCGGCATGCACCTGCACCGTCAGGCGCACGAGGCCTTGCGCGTAATCGCAGCTCATCCACTTGCCGGTGTTGATGCTGACTTCGTGGCTGCTTCCCGAACTGCGCTCGAAACGCCACACCGCGGTGCTGCCCGCAGCGCCCCGCCGTTCAGACGCCGGCTTCAGCGCCGCACCTTCTTCGGGCGGGCCGTTGAAGGCGCTGGCACCCGTCAGCGGGAGCGGTGCGTCGCTGACCAGCGGCGTGAAACCGGGTGCCGCCGGGCTCACGGTGGCCGTGGCCGCATTCAGGCGCGCCTGCGCTGGGCAGACAAACGACTGGCTGGCGGCTGCGGGCGGCGGCGCGGCGGCCAGCGCGCCGCCCAGACCGAGAGCAAGGGCGCAAGCACTGGCGAGGGCGGAGGCAGACAAGGATCTCATCGTTTCAGTCGATCACCGAGTAGGCGTTGGCGTTGTTGCTGGGGTCGATGTAGGCACCGGCGCCCTTCTTGCCCTTCTTGCGCAGGAAGCGTTTCGAAACCTTGGGTCTGGACGTGTCGCTGGCCCACTGGTCCATCACCCAGATGCCGTTCAGCGTTTGCGAGATGTAGAAAGCGGCGTGGTTGCCTGAACCCTGGTTGGGATATTTGCCGCCGACGAAGGTGGCAATTGCCGTGCCCTTGGCCAGCGTCGTTTCGCCGAGCGCCACCTTGCCCTCGGTCCAGCTCGTCGTTCTGGGCACGCTGGCGTAGTGCTGCAGCAGCGCCACGCACTGCTTGCTGCCGACCTTGTCGGTGTTTTCCAGATCGTCAACGTAAGGATAGGAAATTCAACCGCATGAGGCCAAGTGTGGCACCGAAAAGCGTCCTCAAGAGTCGGGCTTTCCCTGATGTGGCGATCTGAATTCCCAAGGTTTTTCCGCCCACCGGCACAAACGACATGCAGCACAAACGACATGCAAAGTTGGGCTGCGGGCACAGCCCCACCCCGGCGCAGTCGTCGCTTTCTAGGTCAGCAGGTTCACCACACTGTGCGTTGATCTTCGGGGTAGTCGGGTGCTGATTGGCTGGTCATATCCCAGTCCGGCTCGGTATCCAGAGTCTCCCCTTGCTCCTGCGCGCCACAGTCATCCCACAGCGGTGGCCCGCGTGCCGGGGCGATGCGCGGGGCCTCGGGGTCGACTCCGATGTGCTCCAGAATCTTGTGGATATCAGCGCTGAAGGTGATGAACCCGATGATGCGCATCTGGCCAGCGCAGTGCGGGCAGATCAGCGCCGCGCTGCTTGAGGCGATCCATAGCGAATGGGGGGCGGGCGCAGTAGTGCAGCAATCGCTCCAGCCCTGCGCGGTCGGGGGCTTCGATGCGCACCCCCGCATCGACCGAGAAGCCGCCGACCGCCGCTGCAAATGTAAACCAGCTGGAGCAAGTCCACTTCAAAAATGGCAATCAGCCCAACCGAGCCCGGCATCATGCGCCGTTTGTGCAGCGACAATCAACAGATGGCAAACATGCAACTCCAAGACATTCTTTTCTCCCAGGGATTTGGCACGCGGCGCGTGTGTTCAGGACTGGTGCAACAGGGCTTGGTAGCCGTGGCAGGCAAGGTGTTGGACGACCCAGCGGCTGAATTTACCGCAACCGGCCTGCAGTTCACGGTGCAAGGCGTTGACTGGCAGTATCACGAGAAAGCCTATTTGATGCTGCACAAACCGGCAGGCTATGAATGCTCACAAAAGCCCAGTACCTACCCCAGCATTTACACCCTGCTGCCAGCACCCATTCGGCAACGCGGCGGCGGCGCGGCGGCGGGCGTACAGGCCGTGGGGCGGCTGGACCAGGACACCACCGGCCTGCTGCTGCTGTCAGACGACGGCAAGTTCATTCACCGCATGAGTTCGCCCAAACACCATGTTCCCAAGGTGTATGAAGTCACTGCTAAGCATGCCGTGGATGACAAACAGGTGAAAAAGCTTTTGGAAGGCGTGGTGCTGGACGACGACCCCAAACCCGTCAAAGCCGCAGCCTGTATGCAAACCGGGCCAAACCAGTTGAGCCTGACGCTGACTGAGGGCAAATACCACCAGGTTAAACGCATGATTGCCGCTGTCGGCAACCGGGTGGAAGGTGAGGGCGGTGTGGGAGGCTTGCACCGCTCGCGCATCGGTTCACTTTGCTTGCCCGACGACTTGAAGGCTGGGCAGTGGCGCTGGCTGACGGCTGGGGATTTGGCGCTGATTTCGGGTTGAGAGGTCTTTTTCGGCTGTTTTGGGCCTTTTTCAGGTGCCAAATTGAGCTTCACACCAATAAGGACGGGCGCAATCAGATCCTGAATTAATAGTATATGGGGCCAAGTAAAATAAGGCATAATTGCATTACTTTCCGGGCTATATGTGAATTAACTGAAAGAACATCTTTATGGCCACACTAACCGTAACCACGCGAGGGCAAGTAACGTTTAGAAAAGACGTGCTGCAACATCTGGGCATCAAGCCCGGCGAACAGATTGACTTTGACAAGTTGCCAGGAGGTGAGTTGCGGCTGCGGGTTGCACGGCCTACGGGCAGCATCAAAGGCTTTATTGGGCTGTTTGCGGGCAGTACGAACAAGGTCCTCTCGATTGAAGAAATGAATGACATTGCCGCTGCCGGTTGGGCTGGCGAAAAGTGAAGATATCGGTTGACACGAATGTTCTGGCGCGTGCCCTGCTGCAAGACGACGCAGACCAAGCCCGCACTGCGGCGAAGATTCTGGAAGAAGCAACACTGATCGCCGTTTCACTGCCGTGCCTGTGTGAGCTTGCCTGGGTACTGCTGCGGGGAGCACAGTTTCCCAAAGAGAAAGTGGCGGTTGCCATCCGCGCGCTGATGGATGCTGACAACGTGGTGATGAACCGCCCAGCTGTCGAAGCCGGCTTGGCGATTCTGGCGGCAGGCGGGGATTTTGCCGATGGCGTGATCGCCTACGAGGGCCAGTGGCTAGGCGGGGAAACTTTTGTTTCTTTTGACAAAAAAGCGGTTGAGTTGATTGCGGCGCAGGGTCAGGCTGCACGGCTTTTGTGATGTGACTACGCGCTTTTTAGTGCTGGCGTCACGATCTCTTTCTTCTTCTTAGTGCCCGCGCGAGCCTGATTCGGCTCAAAAATTTTTTTCATGGTTATGTTTAGCCATTTTTACTGCTGTAAAATGACTGTAACCTAATAGATATATGCACGAGAAGCTACTAAAAACGTAGCAATTAGTCTGTCGATCTCAGAAAATTAGCCAGCGCATTTATCGTCGTCTGCGGCTGATCCCGGTGCGGCGAATGCCCGCAATCAGCCAGTCTGAGCTGCTGCGCATGCGGCGCGACCAGGGCGATCTCATCGAGTTGCAACATCGTGCCGTACTCGTCATCAATGCCTTGAACCAGCAACAAGGGTGCGGTGATGCGGCGGCATTCGGCGCGAATGTCAAAGCTGGCGAAACATTCTGACAGCCAGACGTCGTTCCATTGCCAGAAAGCGCCATCAACGTCTGCGTGGTGCTTTGCCAGGCGCTGGCGCAGCCCGTTGGACTCAAAAGCTGTCTTTGCCTGCGTGATCGACTTGACAGCCACGTCTTCAACCAGCACATGGGGTGCCATGGCAATGCAAGCCGTGGTTAGGTGCTGGCTGGCGTAAAGCAGGGCGATGCTGGCCCCGTCTGAATGGCCGAGCAACACCGGGTTTTGAATATTCAGTTGCGCCAGCAAAGCGGGCAAAATCTGCCAGGCTTCATGGTGCATGTAGTCAGGCGGCAAAACATTGCGCCCTGGCGGAGCTGGTTCTGATTGCCCATAGCCACGCCGTGAATACACCACACCCGCGCGGCCTGTGGCCTGGCAAACCCCCAGCGGCCAGTCCAGCCCGCGCTGCGTCCACAGGCTAACCGAGCCCAGGCCTTCGTGCAAAAAAACCAGGGGCGCGAGACCAATCTTACCGGCAATCTGTTTGACTTCAAGTTGTGTGTGGTTGACGTTGACAAAGTCCATGCCGATATCGTAATTGCATGGCTGCTACTAATCCTGGAGAACCTCTGTATAACTGCAACAAATTCCACAGGGCGTCACTGGGTGCCCGCCGTTTTCGTTGTAACCCATGCGGCTTGTGCGCTTCATGTAGCAATGGTTCACGCTGTCTGACCCTGGCATGCAAGAGGCTTTCTCTGGTGCCTCGGCTGTACCTGAAGTTTGCCCGGCTAGATGAGTTCTCCCGCTTACCTGATGAGTCCACCATCCTGCGCTTTCACCACCAGTTGAAGAAACACAAGCTGGCAGCGCAAATTTTGTCCCCCGTCAATCAGTTGCTTGCGCAACGCGGCTTGTGGCTCAAGACCGGTACGCTGGCAGATGCCACACCAATTGCCTGAACGGGCACACCGGTATCAACGCAAAGTCCTGCTCTTCACGTTGTTTGCACTGCCTAATCTGTAGATGGTGCCGGGCAAATTGGCGGGAGCCGGCGCATGAATGCGACCCAAACACGGCAAATGCCCTTCAAGTGGCGTAAAAGTCAAGCGACCGCTGAGTTCGACCGGGTTTGCGGGAGCTGCCAAGTGAAATCCGAGTATTTCCAAAAATATCACTTTGTTGCCCGATCTGACCGTGGGCTGTCTACACCTTCCTCGCAGTTAAAATGATAACATTAATGCAATTGTAAGAATTGTACTAATGATAAGAATCTCGCTGACGAGATATTCATAGTAATAGTCATATTAATAGTGATATTTATGGTGATAAAGATAAAAAAGATGGTTAATTCTCTCCAGCAGAATTGGCCCGGTTCCAGGTGCACCATCACGAATCATACAAAGCCAGCTTAAGTCGGGCGTCCATGGGGGGTCCCGTAAATCAAAAGATAAATCCGCATGATTACTTTGTTGCCAAAAATGTTACAGCGCTTTGAGTTGTGGAAATCCGCTGAAACGCTTTTTTCTAAATCGCAAATGGCTTAGTCCCTGTAAGTAGGATATTGACTTCTCCGACCTCCCTTAAAGACCAGATTGGCTTTCGATTACTGCACTTGTTTGGACATCTTCCCGTAAATTTCATTTTTTAAAGGATGCTATATGACGATTCTCAAATCGAGACGCTCGGTGTGCTTGACTTTATGCATGTTAGTAGCCGCCAGCAGCGGCTTCGCACTGGACATGCCCAAAGGAAAAGTCATTTTGACAATCTCCGGCAAGGTCGAATTTAAAAACGCGGGTGAGACAGCTGATTTCGACATGGACATGCTGGCCGCATTGCCGCAGCGCAGCTTCACCACCAAAACACCCTGGTATCCAAAAGAAATCAAAATGAGTGGCCCGCTGCTACGTGATGTACTTGCCGCCGCTGGCGCGAAAGGCACCGTACTGACCGCCAGCGCCTTGAACGATTACAAAACCACTATCCCAATCGAAGATATCAGCAAATACGATGTGATCGTGGCGCGCCTGAAGGACGACAAACCCATGTCCGTGCGTGACAAGGGCCCGCTGTTCATCATCTATCCTTTCAGCGCGCACCCGGAATTGCAGGTTGAGCGCTATTACGGCCGTTCCGCCTGGCAGTTGAGAACCCTGTCCATCAAGTGACTGCATCGGCGTCCAACAATATCCAGATTCCCGAGCAACGGCTCAACCGCTGGGCTGTTTGGATTGGCTGCGTGCTCCTTCTCGTATTTAATGCCGTCGGTTGGGTTCAATGGGTTCAGCTAGGCCGCTCCAACTCGCAGCTGGTCGATAAGAGCGACAACATCGTCTGGTCATTTTTTCAACTTCAGTCGGAGTACCTGCATCTGCGCTATTTGCTACGCGATGCCAATCGCAACCCAGACGATACCCAACTGGCTTTACTCAGTGAACGCTACGAGATTTTTGTAAGTCGCCTGCCCCTGGTTCAACCCGAACGCGTTAAGAGTTTCCTGCCCGATCAGCCCGAGTATTTGCGGACGCTTGAGCAAATCCAGCAATTGATTACAGCGGCTGACCCGTTCCTGTCAGCGAACGCTGGCAAACCCTTGCGTCCTGACGTGCTGCAAGCGTTACTGAAGCAAACCGAAGCGCTAAACGGGCCCATCCACGACATGTCGCTGATGAGTAACGAACTGAGCGCCAATCAGATTTCGGCGCGCAACCAGACTGTGCGTGAGCAAAATATGGTCAGCATCGGGCTGACCGCCTTTCAAATTTTTTTGACGCTGAGTTTTGCGTTATTGCTTTTGCGGCAGTTTCGGGCGCTGGGCAGCAGCAATCGAAACCTCGAAGCCCAACAGAAGGAACTGCGCCAGAACCGGGATCAGCTTCTCGACAACGAGGCAATTTTGTCTGCCACCATCAGTACCGCGCTGGATGCCGTGGTACAGATAGACGCGGCGGAAACCATCACCCGCTGGAATGTTCAGGCAGAAGTAATATTTGGCTGGAAGAAAAACGAAGCCATAGGACGAAGGCTTTCTGAAACAATTATCCCACCTCGGTATCGCGAGGCGCATATTCGCGGCATGAAACATTTCCTGAATACTGGCGAGGGGCCAGTCCTGAACAAGAGAATCGAGGTCATCGCCCTGCATCGCGATGGACACGAGTTTCCAATAGAGTTAGCAGTCACGCCAATTGAAATAGGTGGCCAGTGTGAGTTCAGCTCCTTTATCCGTGACATCAGCAATAGAGAGCGAGCGCAAGCCGAAATCCTGAGTCTTAATGCCAGCCTCGAAGCGCGGGTGCAGACGCTGCACACCCAACAAGAAGACCTGCGCCAGAGTAATGAAGAACTGGAACAAAAAAACCAGCTGCTGGCATACCAGAGGGCCGAGGTCGAGCATAAGAACCGCGAGATCGAGGACTCCAGGCTGAAGCTACAGGAGCGCGCCGAGCAGTTGGCTCTCACCTCCAAGTACAAATCAGAGTTTCTCTCCAGTATGTCGCACGAGCTGCGCACGCCACTTAACAGCATGCTCATCCTTTCACAGCTACTCGCCGAGAACGCCGGGCGCAACTTGAGCGGACAGCAAATTGAATACTCCAAGACTATTCATGGGGCGGGCAAGGATCTGCTGGCGCTCATCAGCGATATCCTCGACCTGTCCAAAATTGAGTCCGGCACGGTGACG
>Ga0209702_10009289_pt1 | contig 11030 bp, 5 predicted proteins | sample FRY01_FD_187210 | JGI IMG/M metagenome (GOLD analysis project Ga0209702, IMG submission 187210) | Freshwater microbial communities from Lake Fryxell liftoff mats and glacier meltwater in Antarctica - FRY-01 (SPAdes) (version 2) | ecosystem: Environmental > Aquatic > Freshwater > Ice > Glacier... | reverse complement strand
CATTTGGTCGTTTAAGAGTAAAGGGTAAATATTGAGTATTTTCTAATGGAGTAGGACCTGGTAAATAATCATTTGCAATACCATCATCGCTAAAAATACTTTTTAGTTGATGGGCATATCGATAACCTGGACCCGTAGCAATATTTAAGTACCCTTTTTGTTCAGCCATTTGTAGAACTGCTCCAAGTGCACAAGTTTTTCCTGAACCAGTTGCACCCCAGAAATAAACTTCAGTAAAACCAGTTGGTATTGAAGTAGGAGTTTGTCCAAGCTCAAGTTTTGGGGTAACTATATTGTGCAAATTTTCAATTGCTGATTGAGGAATATTGCAATTCAACAAATCAGATTCACAAACCCCGTTTTGTAAAAACTCAATAATTTTAGAAGGGGGATATGAGTTGGGATTTCGCTCTATATTATTTATAATTGTTTGTTTTTGAGCGTTAGCATTTGCCCTTTGTCTCTCTAATAAATCAATTTTTTGTTTTGCTTCCGACACATATTTTCCCGCTGGATGCTTTGTGATATAATTAGAAAGAGCAAACTCATTACCATATCGTGCACGCTCCCAATCATCATTATCTATTGAATCCAAATGTTGTTGCAATGAATTAATCTTATTTCGCTTTGTAACATCTAAATTAGATGTTTTATTTAACTCATCAAGAGTTACATTGCCTCCTTTGATTTCATCAAAAAGTTGTTCCGCAGTCATACTGGCAACATTAGACAAGATTATACTTTTCTCCATTCGAAAATATTTATTTTAAATTTATTATTAAAGTTCATTTTTCTTACTACTGCCCATACTAAAAATCACCTTCAAACCGGGGTACCGTGTGTGCCTTTTAGTTATAAAATAAGACAGGAAAATTAGTAAATATAACGCAATTCCAATAATCAATGCTAATGGATTTGGGTTAGTCCTCTGATTGAATATACCTGAAACATCATCAAAAGATAAAAGAAAATCAAAATCTGTTGCTGTTTCACCTTTTGCACGAAATGAAGAATAAGATTTGAGTTGTTTGCTCCAAGATGAAATTTCAATTTTTAACGTATTCACTACCTTAACTATACCAGTTGGAGACCAACTTGTTACTTTGCTTTTTGAATCAGATAGCCAAGTTGAATCAATCTGTTTCATCTGTGAATAATTAGAAGGGTAGAGTTGTGCTTTCAGGGTAAACATTTTATTTTCAATTTGTGTGTTGTCATCTGTGCCATCGACAAATCCAAAACTCTTATATTCCTGAGGATTAACTCTTTTAGCAGACACAATGCTTCCTAATCGACTTTTGTAAATATTTAAACGGTTGTTGGAATAACTTTCATACGCATCAAACAAACCCTCTGCTTGAGTGATATTTGAAACAACTTTATTCTGTATTTCTTCTTTCTGTGCAGAAACAGCAAAATAATGTGAAAACGGAAATATTGAAATAAAAGCGACTACTAAGAATAAGAAAAGTAATACCCATTCCCAAATTATATAAGTTTTAAAATTACGACTTGTGCGTTTTAGCAGTTTTACTCCAAACGCCAACCCACCTAAAACAAAAGAGATTAGTACAGCCCAAATTATGCTTGTGGTTGTATCCCCTAATGTAAGAAAATTTAAACTAAGGAAGCAAAAGAACCCAAAGCCCAATGTTCCTAAAACTGCTAATGAAAATTTTGACTGACTCATATTTTTATTTACTTTTTAAAATTCACGTTGATTCTAATATCTCTCAATTCACGGTCAATTTGATCTAATTGCTTTTGCAACTTTTCTCGCTCACGTAATAACTCATCTTTACTTCTGCCAGACGGTGGTGAATTATTCGCATAGCCAAGGGTAAAAGAGCAAATCGGGATAGAATTATCTTCACGTTTGATTTTCCCTGTAAATACTTCTGTTTTATCGGCATATTTTACCGTTATTTTATATGGTGTTTCATTTATCTCTATGTGTTTTTTGTAATAGACCAGATAGACATTATAAGTGCCGTTTGGAGCACTACCAGAAGTCCAGTAAATATTTTCAATTGGGGTTTTACTATCAGGGTAATTTACATTCATATCTATTTCCAATTTACCACCGCTTGAAATATTTTTATTTTTAAACCAAACGGTTTCATTGTTTGGGTCGGTGCAAACCAAATCCAAATCGTTGTAGTTATCCCAACTTAAAAGAATTTGAACGTCACCAGTTGAAGGCGTTTCAGGACGACTATCACAATCTGTAAATTCGCCTGATTTTACCTTTAATAATGCTTTGTCTAATTGAATCAAATTGCCAACTTTCCCCTTAGAGGGCTTGCCTGTACCTTGTAAAATACAAACAATTTGTTCGGCTGTTAGATTTTCGTTCAAACTTTTCATAAGCGCTACAGTTCCAGTAACAATGGGTGCTGCCATGCTCGTCCCATCCATTACCTGATAGTCGTTATTACCAACCGTACTATAAATGTCAACACCCGGGGCAGAAACAGTAGAATAGTCACCGTAATTACTAAAACCTGCCTTGTGATATTCACGATTGCTCTTATCAACCGCAGAAACAACAATAAAATTCTTTGGTCTGCTCATTGGGTTAACTCCTGCTAACATATTTTTATTTCCTGCTGCTACCACTATAATAGTTTTGTGCTTATCTGAAATCTCCATTACTTTATTCCAAAGTCGTTCTTCTTCTTTAAAATGATTGTTTTGTAAATTTCGTTGTTCGCTTTCGGGTAAAGTCCCTGTAAATTGCATTTCAAGAGAAACATTTATTACATCAGCACCTTGATATAAAGCATACAAAATACCATCTAATATTGATGTGGTTGTCATTAATCCTTGTTTATTTGCTACTTGAACAGGCATAAAAGCACAATTTGGAGCAATTCCGCATAATCCCTTTTTATTATCCATAACTCCTAAAGCGGTACCAGCGACATGTGTTCCGTGATCAATACTTTGAGGAAATATTTCTTTTGAATGAAGCCACACATTATAAGGCATTACAACTTTACTCTGTAATTCAGGATGCTTTAAACTAAAACCGTTGTCAACAATAGCAATTGTAAGTTTGTTAGAGCCCTTTGTAATATCCCAAGCATTTGGTGCATTTATAGTTTTCAGATACCAAGATTTATCTGAGGATGAAAATGCAGGATCATTTGGAGTGTAACCACCTTCAAAAAGAGATTCATCAAATACAAACAACTCGTATTCAGGTGCAAACTTTTCAGGTATCTCTGTTTTTAGTTTTAACCTTTCTTCTGGTGGAACTTCTATTTGCATACGCTTTACTACATCATCGTAATACACAACTTTATACTTGTCATCAGGATATTTTTCTTTAAATTTCTTAGCCAAATCCATAATAGATTTGTCTTCATTTTCCATTAGTACATTCAGCCGATTACTAATAATAACAGGATTGCCAGGCTTACGTATTATTTTAGTAGTATCTATCGGAGGCATTACACCTTGATTGGGGGGCAACACATCACTATATTCTGGTGGAGTAGGTACGGGGGTTTCATAAGGATTACCCGGATCATAAATACCTCCATCATCGCCAACCCTTGGGTCGTCATGCACCCATGGTTTGTCATCTATTGGAGTTGGAATAGGTCGAACTCTGTCATTATCGCAACTTCTCAATAACCAAATTAATAATAATATCAAAAGCAATAATAATAACAACCAAAGCAGCCACTTCAGACAACCTCTTCCAAATAATAAACCATTCAGCCAATTCCAAAAACGCTTATACCAAGGCAAATGTGGAGTAGGTGTTATTGGTCTGTATTGTGCAGTAAATTCTGTATCACCTGTAACAGCATAATCATTTGGATTCTTGTCCCAACCCGTAAATTCATAACCTGCTTTGGGTTCAACTTTTGGAATTTCATTTTCGAAAATAGGTTCGTCTGAATGCTTTTGTACTTCTGTATTGCCTATAATACTACCGTTATCGCCAGCATTAAAATGAACGGTGTATGCATTTACAAGTGGTAATTCCGGCGGTTCATTTTCGGATAATGGTGTTTCATCAATAACAGGCGGTACAATTGTGGGTTTTTTTTTGTCTTCAAATAAATTTTTACTAATTGTTCCGATTGATTCTCTGAAATTTTCTTTTAACTGCATACCCCAAATTCCTAATACTACCATTCCATCATAGCAATACACAAATTCATCATTAATGAACTTTAAAGAATTTTCAAGAGATTCAGCTTCACTCTTTCGTCCTTCATTTTTCAGATTCTCTATAACATTTTGATAAATAGATATAGTGTTATTTTTTACTTGATCATAACTTGCCTGTTCTTCGCCTTGTAATTCAGAAAAACGATATGGAGTTTCTTTGTATGGTTTCGAAAACCACGTTATGGTGTCTCCATCTACTATTGGATGAGCTAAAAAATAACGGTATTTTCCGTCAATTTTATTATTTACAACATTTTCAATATCAGCATAGCGATCAAACAAGGAATGTCCACCATAACCTTGTATTGATTTGAAATATTTTTTTTCGCAACTACATAGTTGCTCTTTACCTTTAACTCTGAGCATAAGAACTAATATTTAATAGTTTCAAACTCTTTAAGTATTAAACCTAACTTATCATTTGCAATTGGGTCATAATTTGGAACTCCGCTTGCTGTCACGAAACCTGCTTTAAGTAGGTCGTACCACATTATGTAATTACGATAATTTGGCAATAATTTAAGTTTTTCTTTTGGTAAAGGATTTTGATTAAGCAATTCGGGTAAATTGCCCATTTGAGTAATTAATTCTGCTACCTCGCTTTTGGTGTTTTTCTCAAATTGGAGTTCGTCATGTTCCCAAGACAATCCATTTATATTTTCGCTTGCTTTTTTCAGGTCAGTGAAATTAGATTCATTATAATACTCTAAACCGACCGAATTGATAAATTTATTAATCATTTCTGCACTAATATCAGCAATCATTTCATAAACATCTTCGATATTGCGATAACCATCCACATAACGCCGAATTCTTTCAGCTATAATTTCTGTGATTTTAAGTTTTTCATATAAACGACGTAACATATCTTGGATGTCTTGCAAACCCTCTTTCGTTACTATTTCAGAAAGATTTTGCTGATTTCTAAACATATAATCTTCGAACCAAAACGTCTCTAATTCTTTTGCTAATACTTGAGAAAAACTTTTTACACGTTCGTTATTCCCGTAAAATAGTTCATTCAAATCAACACCTTGTTCGTTCTCAAAGAATTCCTGACAATCTTTGATAGTATTCATCTCGTACTGCTTTCTCAAAAATTCCAGGTTTTTTTCAAAATTGGCATTAGGATTAAGCTCGGGTACATTCATTCTGATTGCACTGTATTTATCCATATTCACAACATCTCTTCGTTCAATATCTCGAATTTTATCAAGATACAGATTGTAAACATCGCCATTGTTTAACATCAATTCTCTCATCATGGAGCCAAAGAAATAAGGATTACGGCCAAAAGTAATATCTAAGTTGGCTTGAATACTTCCGGCTGTTGCAATTGCTTTTAATAAACCTTCTGCTTTATCAGGGCTATTATAATATTCTTTTAAAAATGCGATTATGCTTTGAAGGATTAAATTAAGTTCACGAACTGATTTTTCAAAACGTGCAGTATTTATATTGCTTGCGGCAATAGATAATTTGTCAATAATCAACTGTGTGCCATCTTCATTAATGCTAGCGGCTCTGTCCCAAGAATTTTCAGGATTTTCAAAATGCTGTTGTACAAAATCGTATTCGATAAAGGATTTGCGTAAATCTTTTCTGAAATCGGGATATGTTTCAGGTTTAATTTCTTCTGTTTCTATAGCATTTTGATTAAAACCTTTATAAATCTGGCTATTTGTTTCAGAGGATTTATCAAAATCCCGCAGCAAGTATATATTCCAAAAATTCGGATTGGATATAGTCCAATTATTCAACCATTTATAATCACTAGATTTTATTATTTCACCTGCAAGTGTTTTTGTAAATCGCTGATGCCATCTCTCATTTAATGATTGAATTTTATCAGGTTTATCATTATTAAAATCAAATTCCAAATCTTTATTAAACCAAGTTGAAATAATAAATAATGGTGAAATTGGTGACATAAAAGTTTCACGTTCTTCAGGTGTAATACCCATCATGCTCCCAACCCAGCGATTTAATTTTTCAGGCATTACACTTTGACTTGACTGTTTTTGATTCTGGCAAAACAATAAGGCATTGATACGCTCATAACTTGAATATTTATTAAACAAATAATCCACTCTGCCTCTACGCAACAAAACAGTTAATGATTTATCGCTAATATTCTCCTCACTTGTAGTCTCAAAACGACGAGTACCAGGAAAGTCCAATAAATCAGTGTGAGCTAAAAACGGCTTATCTACTTTTAGTTTCTCAGGCAAAACAAAAATAACTTCGGCTGTTAAAGCACATAAATAGGGCTTTGAAAAATTGATTGTCTTTTCATTTGCTTCTTTATCCTTATAAAACACTGACGTTTGCTCAGCATAATCAGCTTCCTGTCCTTTAAATGAATCATAAATTTCATCAAGACGACTAACATCTAGCAATGTTCCTTTGTCCCTCAATACCGCATCTATAGGAAGATAAACAGTATCTGTGAAATTTAACTGCCGATATTGATTAATTAAGTCATCAAAAAGCTTTGTTAATTGCGGGTTAAAGTTCCAAAATAAAGAAAAAACATCTTTCCATTCTTCCGATGGAATTCTGGTTACTAATGAAGATATTTTCTCGAAAAAATTAGCATCTTTTATATTATTATAAACCAATTTAGAAAAATTATCATTGAAATAATCTTCCATATCTAAAATATCATCTTCAATAATGAGTTTCTGGCATTCTTGTTTATCTAAATAATACAACTCGAAATTGTTTATTTTTTCTTTAAGTTCATCGAAACTCAGTGGTTTGTTTACCTTCAAATTATTATAATATGCTTCACACATCACTAGAATTATATCGGTGGGTGAAAGTAGTTTTGCCAATATTGGATAATCTGGATTAATCCATGTATACTTAGTTGAAAATCTTGTTACAACAGAGGTTGATTCCATTTCATTACCGCGAGGATTAATTTGATTTTTAAAATCAAATTCATTCCCTTGACCATCAAGTACTTTAAACGACTTACCAGCTACAGAAAGTAAAGCACTCACAAGATATGACTTACCTGCTTGACTTTCGCCATACATAGCTGCAGCAGGATTACCGTCTAAGGCAATTTTTTTCTTGTTTAATTTACGGCGATAATTGACCAAATTACGATAAGCATTTTCACCTTTCGCACCTTTCATTGATTCGGTTTCCTTAACCCATTTAATGGCTTTCTCAATTATATTGAGTTGTGTTTTTATATTTTTTTCCATTACTATTTTGCGTTAAATAGGGTTAATATTTATGTTGCTAAATTCTCCAGAATCCAGCCAATAATTATCACACTCGCTCATACTCTGAACTTGTAATAAGAAATATGACACAGGTAATTCATTTTGATTCCTGTCTTCTACTGACTCAATTTTTAAACTTTCCTTATCATCGTTGTAACTTTCCCGAACAATTCTAAATTTGAAAGGACTTAATGTTCGCAATTTTTCAAGTTCGCTAACTGTTGAATCATTTATTTGCTTTTTATCTGATGAATTTAGACCTAATTTGTCTTTTATTTTCTCTTTGATTTTGTCTTCATTAAAATCTAACATGTAGAATGGTCTTGTAGGATATTTTATGGAATCTAACTGTCTAGCCCAAAAACGAAGTGGTAACTGAGATACGTCAATAATTGCATTGTTTATTTCAGGTGTAATAAAAGACTTATCATTTTCAGACTTTGCAAAATATTCAGTAGTTGGCTTCATTTCTTTTATCAGCTCACTTAAATCTAAAGCAAAACCATTCAAACTACCTCTGGTGGAAGCATAATTACCAATCATTGCACCAACAGCAACAATTGATTTTGAATCAGTAAAATAACCTTTCCCATCATGGAATGGATACCAAGTGCCAATTCTATAATTATTCAAAGTTATCAGCCTATTCGGTGAAACAGCATAATATTTAAAGAATAGATCGGATAAAGGTTTCAGTGAAGTTGGTCTTCCAGATAATAGCACAATATCACAACCATAATAGGAAAGCACAGTTGAAATTTTACCAACTAATGTGTCGAATGTGCTTTCAATAATTTTTGAAATAATCACTTTATTATAATGCCATTGCAAATCTTTAATCGAAAAGCCAAAATGTTTTAAAAAGTGTTCAGCTACACGTTCTGTTGGCTTGTTTTTGGAGAATATATCTTCAAAATTCAGTGTTGCTTTTTCTATTTTGTTATCACTCAACAATTCAAGGTAATGAGTAACTACGGGAACAGATACTTGCATATTAAATTCACTTCGTATTTGACGATCAGTAACTGATTGACGGGCATTGTCTTTGCCAAAATAATCAAGTATTAATTGTGCGATATCAGATTGAGTAGTTTTTCTTAAATGATCGGGTATAACAGCATGTTCACCATCAATTACAAGCTTGCGTATCAGGTTTTTTAACAAATCATCACCTGCTATATAAAAACTTTCCCAAAATAATGGGGTTGGGGTTAAAGTACATTGACCTGCTTCATCGTATTTGTATGCTGCAATCATTAAATCAGTTGTTCCTGCTCCAATATCAACACTACCAATCGTAATTGATTTTTTATCGTAATTACCCAAATCCAATCTCACTTTACCATAGAAATCAAAATATTCCTTAGAGTTGTTTCTATACCGTTGTGTAAGTTCAGCATATAGAAATACGAATTGCGAACAAGTGGCTTCGTCATAAATCCACTCTTTTCTTTCATCATTATTCGATAGATTTTTTACAGAAGGTATAACTTGTATGCTCTTGCGAACGTCTTTCTCGTCAACTTCCTTATAAGATTCACCGGAATAAAATCGTTCTAAAATAATGGCTGCATCTTCTGCACATTTACGTAAAGCAATTTGCTCTATTCTTGACATTGCAGTAGGGCAGGTAACAATTATTCTGCCTATACGTCTTGGTTTGTTTTCCTCACCCCATTTATGTCTAAATTCATAACTATTAATTTGCATTTTTGATTGTGCCAATATTTCGAGGAAAGCAAAAGTCATCAATGCTTTTCGTGAATAAAATTTTTCAATTACACCTTCTCCTGATACATTTAATGAACCATCTGAATTTAACTGTTCTGAAATACCTTTTATCTGAACTAAATTATTTTTATTTATTTCACCTTTTAGTGTTAGAAACTCCCAGTCTTTTTGTTGAGGTTTATTGTCCCACAAATATCTTTTTGGACTGGAAAAAGTTGTTATTTTTTCAACCCCTGTATTTAGGTTAACTGCTTTATGAATAAGTTCATTTGCCTCAACACCTAACCGAACTAAACTAGGAAAAACAAATTGAGTACTACCTTTTAATGTTTCTACACCAAAATCAGCTTCTCTAAATGCCAAACGCATATCAAAAGGTTCATTGTAAAGGTTAATTTTGCCTTTTTCAACAGGGTTAGACAAATTATGCAAACCTAAAGGTTGCACTTTTGTAAAATCATGATTGTCAAACAATACAGCACAGGTACGAGAATTACCCATATCAATCAGTAAATCAACATCGCCAAAAGCAACATTTTTGTCTGTAAATAATGTAACGGTTGGCAATACCTTCAATTGTTGAATATATTTTAAAATGAAGATGTATTGAGCTAAATAATTCAACTTTGGTTTTTTAATGTTTAGCTCATCCATACTTTTTACATTATGGAATAATTTCAAAATAGATCCATCAACCCAATCGCAGTTATATGGTGCTTTAGAGCAAAAATCAACTAAAGAGAATTCGTTATTGCACAAAGCAAAATCTTTTGACCTGTCAAAATTACTTGCAAACACAGGTGTTTCCATCAAATCTTGTTCTTCATAATCTTCACTCTCGTACTTAGTTCGTGTGTCAAATGCAAGTAATATGCTGTAACTTTTAATGTTACCATTTGTAGCTTCAGGAATTAATTTGCAACGGCACCAATTTGTGGGTGCAAATTCAGTTCTGCCGTTACTGCCTAAAGTAAAAAATGGAAATGGCAACCATTGATTTTCAAATTTTTCCCATCTGCAACGCCCCAGTGACATCTGAAAACAATCTGATTCACCAGCATCAGTTTCCATTGGAGTGATTAACTGATTACCCTCGGAAATGAAATCATTTTTAATTTCTTCCCATTTATATGGTTTGAATTCACCATCTTCCATTCTGCCAACCTTACCATCGGTTAGCCCCAAACCAAGAAGATTGAAAATATCCTTTTTACTTATCCAAATTTCATCTTCGGTAAAATTATGGGCAATTTCAAGTTTTAGCTGTTCATCTTGTACATCGAACCATTCATGAAAATACATTTTGAAATTATCGTTCAAATTTATTTCCATTGGAACTGTAAATATTTGAATACCAGTATTTGCAATTAGATTCATATAAAAATTATTTTAGTGCAAATTAATAATTATTCTATCAAATTTGGATGCGTGTGTCGGCAAGATTGCACTCTTTGGCAAGTTTTGGTCTGTGTGTAGGCTCGTGCGGCTTGCCAATGTGTGCAATATGGGTCGGCTCTTAAAAAACAAAAAATGTGGGTCGGCAAAAAATAAAACTTTATCAGGACGGCTGGTGTGGTCGGCAATCATTCCGATTAGTCTTTCCTTTCTGTCTTTATATGTCGTCTTGTCAATTTTCATGTCGCTGTCTTTTTTTTCTTATGCTTGCTTGTAACAAGTGTATAAAGACCAGTACTGGTCTTTATATCTCTTATGTGAGTACTAAAATACCATTTTATCTAATGGACGGGTCACCATTTTTAATGTGCTGTCTGCTACATGGGTATATATCTCCGTTGTCTTGCTACTGCTGTGGCCCAGCAATATCTGAATCTGCCGTAAGTCTGTACCCTGTTCTAGTAAATGAGTCGCAAA
>Ga0209702_10009287_pt1:5000-11032 | contig 11032 bp, 13 predicted proteins | sample FRY01_FD_187210 | JGI IMG/M metagenome (GOLD analysis project Ga0209702, IMG submission 187210) | Freshwater microbial communities from Lake Fryxell liftoff mats and glacier meltwater in Antarctica - FRY-01 (SPAdes) (version 2) | ecosystem: Environmental > Aquatic > Freshwater > Ice... | reverse complement strand
TGATGAGTTGAAGAGCGTAACATGTGCCTAGGCTTTTGTTGCCTGGAAGGTGACAGCAACGATTTTGCTTACCACGTTTTTGGCTGAGTGATTGTTTCCCGCGTTTTTGTCAGGTAATGTTTTCCCTCATTTTTACCCTTTAGACGATGAAGTCTGAAGGAAGTATGATTACACGACCAAAATAAGTAATTCCTTAAAGGTGACAGGAACGAAAACGTGTGATTTTTTGATTTTTATTGTTCAAACGATGAAGTCTCAAGGAAGTTGATACACGACTAAAAGAAGTGAGCAAAAAAATTGAGGGAAAAAAAATTACAACAGTGTACGTCTCTTCGTCTCGATGCCGAAAGGAGTATATGCTCGTGTTCAGCGTGAGAATCCTCCAAGAAACAGAGGAGGTGGATTTAAAAGCACAAGGTGTAGAGAACATGGTCTGGCAATACTTCTGCAGTTGGTTCAAGCATTGGTTTTGGACGGGATGAATCGAGTTCAAGTTGATAATGGCGAATCTGCATTTGCAAAGGTTTATCAGCAATGCACTTGCAACACAATTTGTTTGATTTACCCTGGCGAAGACATGGCAAGTGAAGAGATCCCCATTTGTGCCTGTGCAGCCGTCAGCAGCGACGTAGTGTTGCAGGAATGCCAAAAACTCAATCTTTTGAACTGCATTCCAGCCACGTGTCCAACTTCATTCCAACGTGTTGCTCTCTGGCAATACCATTCTGTCCAAGCAAACATTGCGAAGTTTGATAGTCAGCAGCCTGCATCTTCCCAAAAACGCAAGATTCCACGTGCTGGATATGTGACAAAGAACCTGGCCAGACAAAGTGAGATGAATGACACAAAACCGCTTCGACGATTTCAGACAAAGAGAAGGCAAGAAAATACAGGTCCAAAAATCAGTGAAGATGCTCGGGATCATGACGACAACACCGGATCGCATGCCACAATGGATGAACAAGAGGGCATCCTGCAAGGATCAAATGATGCGGTGACATCAGGACAACAAATTGCATTTATTGAACACCTTGGGGAATGTTTCGACACCGAGATGCCTCCGCATATCAAGAAAACTGAAACTGAGATTTGGTTTTGTTTGCCCACAACAGTTCCTCGATTCGTAGAGATTCCAAATGGGGCTGGCTACTTACAAACTAAAGTTGTGTATGACTATATATCTGACAAGGTCCTTTTCATTCAACTTTCCACGAGAGGAAAATTTGTTTGTTCGAAATGCCATCAGACTGGCAAGATAAACTTCCCCAAGGGCATCCCTGATTCAAAGTATGTAGATATGATTGAAGAACACTCGAACCCATGTCAGTGTTGCTCGGCTTTCCTGGATTATATCCGACAAATTTACCCCACCCTGCAGTATGCGGATGATTCAAGTGTTCTCGAGTATGTTATGAACAATTCTGGTCCATACACAGGTCATATTTGATTTATGTATGATTGTCATTGTGAGTGCACACAATTTTATATATGATTGTTATTGTGAGTGCATACAATACGCCAAAAAACACACAAACACATGCTCTCTCTTACTGATTTTTTTAGTCGCTGTGCAAACTGCAAAGCTCAGCACAATACCTAACCACACACAACAATTGCATTTTCCTCCACGCTCTATGAAACTGACAAATACGTTATTTTCAGCCTGCATCAATCTTGCCAACGAAGGCGAGAAGTCAACAAACGAATCACTGAGTGGGATCAAAACTGGAAACAACCCTCGATTCTGCATCTATCAGGTTTTTTTTAAATACCACACATATTATTTTCATATGTTATGAATGCTACTTGGTGTATGAGCTTGGAGATTGGAGTCAAGTATATAGATTTCTTTGTATCGAGTAGAATCAAGAACAATTGTTTACCCTGAGCAGGTTGGCGAGTTTGGGACGTCGGATTGTGGTTTCGTAGTTCGTAAGAATACAGGAGGGTACAAATGTACAACCTGTAGCTCAGATCAATGTTCGCACAAAACAGTGAGTCCAAAAAATCATTCTAAATCTTGTGTTTCCATTGCACATGTACATGTTTCGCATACCACAACTACATTTGGATTTTCTTGTAAACAGTTGATATAGCGTTTTATTTATATTCATTGTACTTTACTGTGCACGAGCATGATTTTAAGTGTACATTTGAATTTACAGCGTGCAAGTTTTTCGAAACGAGTACCACAGCCGCTGCACAAGAAGAGGATGGATACCGAAACCTTTCAAAAACAAATGGAAAGATTACTGCTGGACACAGATAAAAGAAGACTAACATGCGAGTCTAAGAAGCCAATCCCAGATGTTATTTTCACAGAGAAGGACCGCGGACGCCTAAGGACTTTGCCGCCAGAGCTGCAGAAAGAGTTTCTTGGCGAAAACGGAACATATTCTGAGCTCCAGCAAAATGCCATGAATAGTCGCAGGCTACGTGGCGACCTAAAGAATCAAGACTGGTTTGGACTACGAGAATTTGAAAGTGAAAAAGATGGAATTTGTTTTGCTTTGCACGATCAGGTAGACCTCAATCTTGTGAAGGAAGAAAGGCAGCACTTTGGAGCACTTTTTTTGGCTGGTGGTGTAGCTGCAGTGACAATACGAGGACACGTAGATGCAACGGGTAATCTAATACCGTATGATGGTAACGATGACTGCATTATCAACATGGGACTGGTAACTGGCAACATAACTCATGGAGCACACATTTTGTTCGGCTGGGAGGTTATACAAGAGTTTTTCATAGCAATTTCGACAGCCCCAACTAACTTTCTGCGATTTTTTGAGACCAAAATTCACACGTGGTGCGAAGGTATTCGGCGGCACCCTGGTAAAATGTTTTCTGAATTGCGTGCACTTCTGAGCATGTTTGACTATTCAGAAAATATGGTAAAACAACATCACTTTTGAGCATGTTTGACTACTTGTGTTGTGGAATTTCATTTCAGGTCTCGCGTCCAGGTTTCCAATGCTCTTTCAAGGATTGCGTTTTGGCCCTAAGGGATTGGAAGATGAGTTTTGCCGATCTTTATACGATGCATTTCGCAACGCTTGTCTTGACTATAAGAACTTGATGGCCGTAAACTGGGATGCTTGTTTTACTTGCACGTGTACATTCATGGAAATGGGACCTTGTCAACTTATTTACGACAATGCCTGTAATTTGATCAACTGGGTATCTCACATACACATCTCACATTCACGCATACTGCAATCACATTCAGAATGTCAACAGATCCCATGTACCAAATGAGTGCACAATCTCAAGACGTCCTTGGCATCATATTTCGGAGTTGATTTTTGAAATACTGCTGTTTTCTCGTTAAAAACATTCCTTGAACTCTATTTAGTTGTGGAGCACACTAATGCATGTATATTTGACCAATAACATTTCTTCAACTGTATGCATTTGTCGAGCGCACTGATGCATGTATATTTGACCAATGTCAGGTGTGTCAAAGGGACCCAAGTTGGTTGAAGTTTAACCATGCGCATGTGGATGGGTACTTGATTTTAAGTCTTCTCTTCCAACACTGAAATTTCAATTTTTTACCATTTCTTGTTTTTCGCAACCGATTTTGTATTTCATGCTGAATTTTCATTATTAATTGTACTGCAATCCATGTATTTGAGGTATTAATCAAGTCAGCGTCCATGATCAGGTACATGCTGACATCATATATCCTTTTCCTGTGACGCAGATTTCACCATGGGGTAACCAAGAAAAAACGCCATAAGAATTGTTCTCCAGGATCATGCATCTGTGACTTGGAATCATCGTACAATGTTGGAGCAAATGCTAGTCTTGCCGAACAAAAAAATTCAAAGAATGCAATGCTCGGGGCGGTTTTACCACATGTCTCGCAGGCTGCGGCACATGATTTGACGCAAATACATACAAAGATGACAAATCAAAGACAAAAGCTTGATAACATGTGCGCCCAGCATACATCACGCACAAAACGGCAGCCGGATGACCAGCCCACTTATGTTGTTGACGCTATTAATCTAACTCGTGTGGCTAGAAGGACACACTATCAAAGGGACCAATTGGAGAACGGAACTCGAGCTGAGAGACAGACAAATCCAAATCCGTACAAAAGTCGAGTCATGATTCCGCGCAAATCACACAAACTTATTCTGAAAAGTCTCGCTACACCAAAGGGAGGCTTTTTCGATTTTATTCCTTACAGTGAAGAAGTTCACGAATTTTTGCTTTATATACGCCGGAGTCGTCCTGCTCTGAACAAATTCCTAGAATTTGTAAAAGAAGGCAACGCTAAAGACGGATCGTCGAGGCCATTGCGGATACGCCTTCATGAAAAATTGTTTCCTGTGAAAGATACACTTCTGCACTGGGCTGCAAAGAATCATGAAACACATATGATATTTCCTCAGGTAGCACTTCTTTTAAAGCCTTTTTTGGCAATGAGTCATACAAGCAAAGAATTCGCTCGTTTACTTAGCAAGGCCCCAAGATGTCTTTCTGCCCTCGTCTTGTATGGAAGCATATTACAACCTGATGGATTGCGTACCATGCATTGCGACGTGCAATCACTGCTGCGATTCTCTTTAAAACTTCAGCACAAGGACACATCATCACAAGGTATGATAGTGCAATTGCCTTTCAGAAGAAAAGACAAATTATATCGATGTATTGATGGTGACTTTGTTTTCCTGTTTTTTTCAAGCAGTAAGTCCATGTAATCTGCGATCAGAGCTTACATCAAGACTAAATTTTCTCCATGATGTACATCTACCCGAAATCGTCACATCTCCCATCCTGGTGAATTGCAGATATATTTGCCTTGACCATTGTATTTTGAGAAGTATTTGTCCTCTTGAAGGCTCATTTTTCATGACGTGTATGAATGCAGGAAACAATACGCAGACAAGAGCGCACAGAAGCACATCACACGCATGCAAACTCATCAAGATTGCAAACAAACGCATGCACAGCAGATGGAGTGATTTTGTCATGTTTGTTTACATACTTTTGATCCTATTTACAGACAGGGGAATATTTCCCGATGTTTCCATTGAACGACTCCCCAGCTCTCCGATTCAAAGAAGACGAAACTGATGCAGGTCTTTTAAAGTTGCACGTTGGTCAAGCCAAAGTGTGCAACAAAAAGCGATTCGACTCCAAAGATTTGAAACCAGGTATAAATCATGTGCTCTCTCAATTTGTGACTTTTCACAAGATCTTTCAACCAAAACACAATAGATCTCAGGTGTATTAATCAAAGGATTGGTTGATTGTGTAGGATTATTCCTCGTCTACTGTCACTCTTGCAGACTCTGCGTTGGCTGGAGCTTCCTGGATGAGGCCGAGACCGTCAGGTGAAGCTTTCTTTCCTTTGTTTCGTTTTTAAATGAGTTTTGTGAAACGTGATTGGACATGAATTAAAATTCTGTCATATTGAACAGGACTTGTTACAATATTTTCAAGCATCGCAATTTTGCACCGAATTGGAAACCACCAGAAAATATGGAAATGCCATCTGATGATGATCAGGATGATGAAGACCAAGATTTGAAACGCTGTGCAACCAAAGTTTCGGACTTCGATTCGTCAAGTCAAGGAAATTCGTCATGCGATTCAGACACCAGCCAGTCCGATTGACATTTATTAGTTCAGGTATTTTTGTTCTATGTCTTGAAAACTCAGCAAAATGTCAGAGCGACGATACTAATATGGTATTCAATGTGGTTGACTCCATTTTAGTGTCACATGATTGCGTCAATACCATATGAAGAAATACGTCAATTGAATAGAAAACAAGTTTATCAATTATTGGTACAGAACCAATATTGATTTTTTTTCAAAATTATCTTAATGCAATGTTTAAATGAAATTAAATTTATAGATTATAGGTATCGTATCAAGTTTGGCACATAGCAGGTTGAATTTCATTGCAAATCCTCACTTCTTTTCAAACGAATCCCAAAAATTAAACCCTCTCTCTCACAATACTTTGTCATCAGCAGAATTTAGCACTGACATGAAAACAGCACAATACCAATTTT
>Ga0209702_10009282_pt1 | contig 11041 bp, 3 predicted proteins | sample FRY01_FD_187210 | JGI IMG/M metagenome (GOLD analysis project Ga0209702, IMG submission 187210) | Freshwater microbial communities from Lake Fryxell liftoff mats and glacier meltwater in Antarctica - FRY-01 (SPAdes) (version 2) | ecosystem: Environmental > Aquatic > Freshwater > Ice > Glacier... | reverse complement strand
AAATCAAAATTCGAATTAGAATTAGAATTAAAAATAGAGGGGATTCCTTTTTTATATGTCAAATATAAAATTGGCCAAGGAGATCCATAGACTACTTTCTTCCCTTTTTTAATCATGTATTTAGATTGTATATGGTATTCGAAATCGAATGTCGCCAATAAAATTTTATACCGGTCAAACACTTGTGGAGTTTGAAAAATAAAAGACCCATACTCTTTGATCCAACCAGGAGTTTGAAGATCTCCAATCGCTTGTCTATCAGAATATAATAAAGAAGTTTTTAGATACAATCCATTTAACAGTTCTCTCGAATAGTTGATTTCAATTTTTTGATTTCGAATTTTATTAGTCGGTATGAAAACACTCATTACATTTTGAGTATTATTAATAGATTCATATACATCTCCAATCGCACAACCAATTTTAGAAAAATTCAATGGATTGTACATCAAGGAACCTATGAAAGAACCTTTCACATCTTTGTTCAAGAAACCGTAATCAATGTTGGGATTAACAGATATAATTTTATTGTTTTTGAATTCTTTCTGATACTCTACATCCATTCTATATCTAAAACCACCTACTCCAAATGGCTGAATTTGAGCAAGTATTGGTATAATAACAAACCGTGATTTATTAAAAGAATTAACTCGATAAAAGCCATTACCTATAAAAGCACTTTTTAAATTAAATCTATTTCTCAAACTATCATTTTTATGCATGTACTCTTCTGTTTCATGATACCGAATGATACTGTCTTGATTATGCATAAAGCTTTTTTCAAAACCTTTCAACGTAAAAGGTCGTTTTTGATTCCAAAAGCTCGAATCTTTTTCAAAAGCGTCAGCTGTATAGACAGCGGTTTCTAACCAATAGCTCGATTTTTTTTCTCCTAAATCAAATGAATAATCAGAATGTCGAACACGGATCAAACCTTTTAAAATCTCTTTACCTTCTTTAATCGTATACGTAAATTCCCTTTTTATTGGCACTAATCGTTCGCCATTTTTTTCATAATCACATTTTATTCGAATGTCATTATAAAATAATAAAACCCCAGGATTAATAACTAAATCATAAGAAATCAACTCCATACCTTTATCGCGAATAAAAAGTGTTCCCTCAAATAAAGCCTCATAGGAAAAAATTGGCTTCACTTTTATTTGGTAAACTAACTGATTTGTGGAATCGATAAATGATTTTTCTAAATAGAAACTGTAATATAAAAAAGCATTAAAAGCCAGCGGTGAAACCAGCGGATTCTGAGTCAATTTAGGAGCATAAATACTATTGTCAAAAATAGAAAAATGAGCATCTTTAATCCCTCTTACAAATAAATATGGATTTGAATTTTCATTACTTTGAGGGGCACCAACTCTCCCATCATTTGGCGGACCTTGATTATCGAAATTAGACTTTCTACTTGGATCAGAAAAATCATTGTAGGCATAAAATTCATCCTTGAAATTTGAAGTGCTTTTATAGGAAGTTTTTGCTCTCCATTCAATCATATTTAAGGATTCATTACCAACTACCAAAATTTCAATCAAACTATCAAACTTTTCTTTCTCTAACGAAGAAAAACAATAGGTATCGCATGAATATTCGGAAAGCAACTCTTGGAAATAAGTTCTTTTATCTATGACTTGCTTCATTATTTCTTTCCCTTTTTCTTTGGAAGATTTGGGAATTACTGTTATTTCATCAATTAAATTAATTGGTTCCAAAGTGATGTTTTTGACAGTTTTTAATTCAAAAACATCAACGGTGTCAAAATACATTTCAAAACCTGGAGCTGAAAATTTTATAAAATATTTCCCTTGTTTTAGCTCAATTAAATACACTCCATTTTTATCAGAAACTGTTTCGTAACTCGAATTTTCAATTCGAACAGATGCAGACAAAATTACAGCACCTTTTACATCGGTAATTTTTCCAGTCAATACCTGACTAAAAGTAAATGAAGTTTGTAATAAAATACAACTTATTAAGATATATTTCATTGATTAAAAATAACTAGTTTTTTTTGGAATTATTGATAATTAATACTTTGAAGAATTCCATCCCATAATTCTATTCGTTTGTTAAGTGCTTCTTTACTTACTTCGATAGCTTCATTCCACTTATCTTCATTATCGCCACATAATTCATGAATCATTTGTAAAGACATTGGGCCATGTTCGCCACCATCTATTTCAATATGTCGTTCTAAGTAATATTTTAATTTACTGATGTTTAAATCAGATGCATCGCCAATATTATTCACAATTTCTAAAAACATATCAGGAATTAAATCTTCTCTACCAAAAGTGAAAACCGCCGCAATTATATGTAATTTATTTGATTCAACTTTTTCCATCGTAAATTTCACGAAGTTTTTAGTTGGCTCATTAATAGATAGTTTATCAATACTTGAATTTACAGAATTACCTGCTTCTATCGACTGAATAAATTGGTTGATTTCAGAAGTATTCGCTTCAATTTGCTGCATTGAATCTAAATACATTTCAAAATGACTAAATGGTTCACCTACTTCATTAAGATCACTTTCTTCACCTAAAACAATTTCATTTATCAAGCGACGTGTGATTGGATTTCCTTTTGGTGTCCATGGAAGAGTTGTGTTCGTTAACCCTATTTGTAACCCTTTCAGCAATGACATAAAATCCCAAACAGCATAAATATGCGATTCCATAAACAATCGAACTTTTTCAATAGAATCTATATTTTTATATAATTCGTGATGAATTAGTTTCTCCCGTAGCGGGGCAATTTCTAGTTTTAATTTTTCTATATTCATGGCTCTATTTTTTTATTTTGCAATTACTTATAAATTTAATTTACATATTTTTTAACCTTTCTAATTTAATTTAATCCCTAATTCCTTCAACTGCTCTTCAAATAATGGAGAGGGTGCATCAATCATCACATCTCTACCATTGTTGTTTTTTGGGAAAGCGATATAATCTCTAATTGATTCCGATCCACCCATTGTTGCAACCAAACGGTCTAAGCCGAAAGCTAATCCTCCGTGTGGTGGTGCTCCATATTCAAAAGCATTCATCAAAAAACCAAATTGTGCCTGTGCATCTTCTTTACTAAACCCTAATAAGTCAAACATTCTTGATTGCAATTCTCGGTCATGAATACGAATAGATCCTCCTCCTAATTCAACTCCATTCATTGCTAAATCATATGCATTTGCTCTAACTTTTCCAGGATCAGATTGAATCAAGTGCATATCTTCTGGTTTCGGTGAAGTAAATGGATGATGCATTGCGTGGTAACGATTTGAATTTTCATCCCATTCTAAAAGTGGGAAATCCAATACCCATAAAGGAGCAAATACATTTGGATTTCTCAAACCTAATTCATTCCCCATGTATAATCGTAACTCATTCATTTGTTTACGAACTTTTTCTAATCCTCCACACAAAACAAGTAATAAATCACCTGGTTTTGCATTTGCTGCACTAGCCCATTTCGCTAATTCTTCTTCAGAATAAAATTTATCTACCGAACTTTTAAAGGTTCCGTCTTCATTACAACGTAAATAAATCAATCCTGTTGCGCCAATTTGTGGACGTTTTACCCAATCAGTTAAAGCGTCTAATTGTTTACGTGTGTAAACTGCAGTTTGCTCAGCATTAATAGCTAAAATTGTTTCAGCGTCATCAAAAACAGGGAATCCTTTTCCTTTTGCGATGGATGTTAAATCAACGAATTCCATTCCAAAACGAATATCTGGTTTATCAGAACCATATTTCTCCATCGCTAGAGCATACTCCATTCTAGGGAAAGCACCTTCGAATTCAACATTTCTAACCGTTTTAAAAAGATGTTTAATTAAACCTTCAAACATTTGTAAAATATCTTCTTGCTCCACAAATGCCATTTCACAATCAATCTGAGTAAATTCAGGTTGACGATCAGCACGTAAATCTTCGTCACGGAAACATTTTACAATTTGGTAATATCGGTCGAAACCAGAAACCATCAACAATTGTTTGAATGTCTGAGGAGATTGAGGTAAAGCATAAAATTGTCCTTCATTCATTCTTGAGGGAACAACGAAATCTCTTGCTCCTTCAGGTGTAGATTTTATCAAATAGGGCGTTTCCACATCCATGAAATCTTGTTCATCTAAATATTTACGTGTTTCTAAAGCTACTCGATTTCTTAATTTCAATTTTTCTTGAACAGGAGTTCTTCTTAAATCCAAATAACGATATTGCGCTCTCAATTCTTCACCTCCGTCCGTATTGTCTTCAATCGTAAAGGGAGGTGTTTTAGCAGCGTTTAAAATAATTAATTCAGAAACGATTATTTCAATTTCTCCTGTAGGAATATTTTTATTTTTTGAAGAACGTTCTACAACGGTTCCTACTACTTGAATAACAAATTCACGACCCAATTTTGTTGACTTTTCAGCCAACTCAGCATTTTCTTCCGTATTGAAAGCAAGTTGCGTAATTCCATAACGGTCGCGAAGATCGATGAAACCCACTCCACCTAAATCTCGTGAACGTTGCACCCAACCTGATAAAGTAACTGTTGAACCAATATGTGAAGGGCGTAATTCGCCACAAGTATGAGATCTGTACATGTTAATTATTTTTTGTATTGTAAAGGTAATCATTCTTTGGAAAAAGACGATAAGCGGATGACTATAAGAGAATTTAAAGTTTGTCTGTTTTGAATTCAATATTCTTCCAATAATAAAAAAATGCTGCCTCAATTAAGAAGCAGCATTTCAAAGTCCATTTAAATAAACTTCAAATGAAACATTTTGAATTTTTGACTCGAAATAATAGGATGAAACTTGTGATGAGTTTAATTTCAAATCTGATAATTTATTTATTACAGCTTGATTCTTTGACTTCAGTATTAGTAGATTAATTTTTTCAATTAAAATAGCTGATAAAAAAGTAGAATACTTTACATCAGTTGAACTAATTAAACATTTATCAATAGTCTTAAATGCTCTCTCATACTGCTTCTGATTATAATATACCGCTGACAAATTCAAAATTGATTCTTCAAAATGAGGAGAAATAGTTAATGCTTTATTATAGAAAATTTCCCCTTTTTTATGATCTCCAGACTTCTCGTAGCAACTCCCTAAATTATTCAATACATGAATGTTATAAGGCGTATATTTCAAAGCCTGTTCAAAAACATTTTGAGCTTCTTTGATTCTATTTAGTGAAAATAGTCCGACGCCCTTGTACCATAAAAGAGGTACTGACATTGGATCAATTCTACAATAGATGTTATTTATCTCATCAACTTCACTAATCATAGTGTTGAAATCATTGTTCTTCAGTGCTTGCGAAATTATAGTTGTATGAAATTCCCCCTTAGCTCGATTCGAAGCAACAATGATTGAAAAAATAGACGTTAATAAAATCGTGAAAAACAAAAGTAATGAAGGCACTACAATTTTTTTAGATTGATTATTAAAATGGGTGTAAAATTCAGCTATAGTAATTGAAAAAATAATATACAAAAGTAGTTGGTGTTCAATTCTTTCAAAAGGAAAATCGAAAAATGAAATAAAACAATACCCAATTATTGCACCAAAAAGTAAAATCCACAATGTGACATTACTTTTATCACTTGCCTTTCTAATCAATTTCATCAAATAATAAAGTAGAATTAGAAAAATTGCAGAGTAACTAATAATACCAAATAATCCCATTTCAGAAAAGATCCATAAAAAATCATTGTGAGGTCTTTGATAAGTTAGCATCCCAGTTTCTACATCCAATTCATTGAACTTTTGAAGACCATAATTTGGGAAGTTAATTTGCCAATTTCCAGCACCAACCCCCAAGAATAAATTATCATGAATCATTAAATCTGTATTCTTCCACAATAAAAACCTTATGTGAAGAGTGTTCGTAGTGAATAGGTGGTTAAATTTATCTTTATTATTAATTAAAAATAACGTGAACAACACCAAAACAGCCATAGTTGCTATTATTGCAACTTTAATCTTTCGTCTTTTAAATCCTTGTGATTGAAAAACAACGAATAATCCAAGTGAAATTATACTAAATAATCCAACCGCAATTAAAACTGCTTTGGTTTGAACGACTATAAGGAGAAGAGAAATTACAACTACAAAAAGAATCAGTAGTTTTCTTTTCTCTTTGTTTTTAAAAAGCTCATAGACTATGAACGGCAGAACTAAAAACAAGATGGAAGAAAGTAAGTTTTTATTAGCATTGGTTGATTTTAAATATACTATATGTGTCAAAAAAGAATCATCAAAGCCTATAATCTCAACTACTTGAAACAATGCGAAAGCAATTACTATCAAGCCATACAAAACGATGTATTTTATCAATTGACTAATTCTAAGTTGCTTTTGAAGAATTAAAAAGGTAGTTAGAATTAAAAAAAGTACCTCGATCGAATTTTTAGTAAGTACATAGATACTCTCAGAAACCAAGGTGGCTTTATAAAAAGAGGTGATGATGGAAATAAGAAATATGGAAATCGCTATAAAAACTTTCGATTTTAAAAAAGTAAAATCCGATACTAATTTTTTAATGGAAATCTGATATATGATTATCAATCCAATTATTAGTACAAAAATGGATGCGAAAATCTGTCTCGGAAGAAGTACTGGGTCTATAATTGTTTTAGAAAAAATAAAAGGCAAACCTAAGAAGAAGATCAGATAGATTTTCTCAAATATTGATTTAACTTTTTTCTCCACTACTATCGCCTCAATATTTTGGTTTTTTTTACTCAAATCTGATGAATATTAATGGTTATTATTGAATAACAAACTTAAGAATTAAATTAGGAAAAAATCTAAAAAAAAACACCAATAATAAAAAAAGGCTGCCTCAATTAAGAAGCAGCCTTTCAAAGATTTAAAATGAAATCCTTATTTCACGATTTGTCTTGTTGTAACAGTGTTGTTATTTCTAACAGTTACAATGTAAGATCCTGAAGATAAAGTACTCATATCAACTTTAATCATTTGTGTGTTGAATGTTCTGTTTACCACTTCTTTACCAGCGATATCAGTAACAACAACCTCAGATGAATTATCGTTATCTAAAGAGATAATGATGTGATCTCTGAATGGATTCGGGTAAATTCCAACTGTGTTGTTATTCACCTCTTTGATTCCAGCAGAACCACCACCTGTTGTAGCAGCAGTAATTTGCACTTGATCATAAGCTGTCAAGAATTGACCAGAAGTTTTCGTATTACAGAACAACTGTAATGCAAACTGATAAACACCTACAGTAGAGTCTATTGCGTATTTATTAACTATTGCTAAAGATGTTCCGTTGTAGAAAACCATCCAGTTTACTAAAATCGAATCAACACCAGCAAACGTATAGTTTAAAATAGATACTGAATCAATAGAATTAAAATCAGTAATAACACAGTTTGTTACAACCTCACTGTATAAACTATCTACTAATAAAGAATCATGAACAATAACAGTTCCATGTTTAGTGTCTTCTGGAGATGTAATAATGAAATCTAACACTAAAGAATCACCTACAGCATCTTTCACTGTTACAGTTTGGAAACCTCCACATAAATAAGGAGTACATGCTTCAGTTGAGTTGTTAGAATACATGAATGTATAAGGAGCAGTTCCACCATAAACAAGTGTATTTGCTGAACCATCACATCCATTAGCTGTAGACTCTCCAACTGGGATTACATAACCTTTTAAAGGAATAGCTGGTGCATTTGGAGCAGAGAATCTTACTACTTTTCCAGTTGCTACTGCGAAACATCCTTGAGCATCTTTAACATATACTTTATAAGTATCGTGACAAAGAGTATCGATGAATGAAGTAGTTGCAGCTGTATTCCAACGGTATGTGAATGGAGCAACTCCACCCATAACTACCGCAGAAGCTGTACCGTCACATCCAGCTGCTGTCATAACATTTGTTGTTGTTATAGTAGCAGATAATGTTGAGTTAACACATGGGTTTGTTGGAGTATTGATACCAACTTTACCTACCGTTTCAACCACACAACCATGTCCATTTCTAACTTTTATTCTGTATAGACCTGGGCACAATGCACTTTGAGATAATGAAGTAGAACCTAAGTTATTACTCCAAGTATACGTATAAGTAGTATCAGCAGTAACTGTTGTTACTAAACCACCGTCACATGTACCTGCAGCTGAAACATTTGTTTCTTCAACAGAAATCGTAACTGGATGAGCGATACATGGATTAACTGGTGCGTTTGGCACAACCGCTTTCACTTCAACTCTACCAAGTAAATATTTAGTACATCCTAAACTATCTCTAATGATAATTGAGTAATGACCTTCAGATAAATTAGTGAATTGAGGAGTAGTTAAAGTTACTGGAACTCCTGTAGCGTACGTATTTTTAGCAATAAATGTATAAGGAATAGCTCCACCTGTAGCGTATACTCCTAATTTACCAACACTGTTTCCAGGTGTTGTTGGAACAGAATAAGTAATTGCACCATTCAATGTACTACCAGTACATGGGTCAGATACAACACCTACATTTACATATCCAACTTCAGTTTTAGAACATCCATTAGCTGTAACAGTTAATTTATACATTCCTGGGCATAAGTTAGTTTTTGCCAAAGAAGTAGAACCTAAATTATTACTCCAAAGGTACGTGTAATTAGCAGCTCCAGAAACTGTTGCAACTAAACCACCATTACAAGCATTTGCTGCCATCATAGTAGAATTTGTAGAAACAAAAGTAATTGCTAAAGCAGAACCACGACATGGATCAGCATTAGCTAAAGTATCTGTATGAACATCTAATGGGAAAGATCTAATACATCCAACACTATCAACAATTGTTACTGCGTAGTTACCTGCACATAAACTATCAAAGAAAGGAGCATTAGAAGTGAAAGAATTTCCCGTTTCAGTATTTACTAAGTTAAAGTGGTAAGGAGCTTTCCCTCCGAATGCATTTACATAGAATTTACCTGAACAATCTGTAGCTTGTGTAGGAACCATTGCTGAAACTTTTCCATTCAATGTTGAACCATTACAAGGGTTTTGAGTAACTTTAACTGAATCAGCTCTTACAATTCCAGTTACATTTTTGATACAACCTTGATTATCTTTAACCATGATATTGAAAGTATCAGCACATAAGTTCATGAATACTGGTTGATCAGTTAAAGTAACACCTTTATCTCTTGAGAACTTGAAAGGTGCTTGTCCTCCTGTTACAGCAACAGTAATTTTACCATTACAAGTTGTAGCATTGAATGTTCTCATTGTAGTTGTAGTTGCAGCTAATGTTGAATTAGCACAAACATTTGGTACAACAACATCAACACCAACATTCATTTGTTGTGTTTTTGTACAACCATTACTTGTAACTGTTAAAAAGTAAGAACCTTTACATAAATTTGTTTGACGTAAATCTGAAGTACCTAAATTGTTACTCCAAGAATACGTGTAATTTGTAGCTCCACTAACGGTTGCTTCGATTGAACCATTACAAGCTCCTACAACAGAAACATTTGTTGGTCTCAATTCAACTTTTAAAGGATTACCAATACATGGATTAGTTCCTGTATTAGACACAATTGTAAATCCAACATGTGAAATACATCCTAAACTATCTTGAACTTTTACTTGGTATGCATTTGGACATAAACTGTCAACAAATTTTCCGTAAACGAACGTTAATCCATTATCAAAAGAATATAAAATTGTACCAACTCCACCAGTTGCAGTAACATTTACTGAACCGTTACAACCAGCAGAAGCTAAATTTGTATTAGCAGTTACAGCAGCAGTTACTTTTAAAGTTGAATTAGCACATCCATTTGGACGAGTTGTATCACTTTGTATACTTACTGGAAATGTTCTTGAACATCCAACACTATCAACTACTGTTGCAATATAACCACCTTTACATAAATTCGTGAAATGTGGATCCAAAGAAGTTAATAAATTTGCAGTATTTGAAGGGTTTTTCAATGTGAAGTGGTAAGGTAAAACTCCACCTTGCGCATTAATTGAAACTTCTCCTGTGCAAGAACCTGATATTGAAGAAGGAACTACACTAGAAATAATTGCATTCAATGTTGAAGTAGCACAGTTTACTGATGGTAATGTATTAGCGAAGATAATTCTTGACTCAGATTTAGTGCAACCATTTGCTGTAACTGTGATAGTATATGTACCTGGACATAAACTATCTTGCGTCAATGAAGTAGAACCTAAATTGTTACTCCAGTTATATGTGTAGTTTGTAACTCCAGATACTGAAGCTTTCAATATTCCACTACAAGTTGAAGCTGCTGTTGGTGGTGTAACTGCAATTTTAATAATTACACCATGACAAACATCGTCAAACATTGGGAAGTATGCACTATCAATTTTAGTATCAGTACATCCATTTGAAGTATTTATTGTTAAAGAAACAGTATGATGACCTGTCGTAAACAAGTGAACAAATTCAGCTGTAGTTCCAATAATTATATTATCTGATTTCCACTCGTAAGAAGTAACTGTTCCTAAAGAATCAACACGTGATGAATCTCTGAAATGAAATTTCAATCCTGTAGCATCTATAGGGTTAACTTTCATCTCAGCTTGACAAAGTTTCCCATTATTTACTGGACCACCATTGTTTCCACCACCGTTGTTTCCACCACCATTGTTATTTCCGTCTACAATTGCAACAGGCATAACTTTATGACATCCTAAAGAATCTTTAATGTGTACGTTATATACTTTAGTACATAATCCTGCAAACATATTATTTGGAGTGAAATTTAAAGTGTCCAATGAGAATTGGTAAGGAGCATTTCCTCCTGTAGCAAAAATCTCAAAACTACCATTACAATTTACTGGATCAGTACTTGTGTTTGGCATTATTTTAGAAAATGAACCGTTCAATGTTGAATTAGCACAATTTGCGTTTGTTCCACCACCGTTTGTTCCACCACCGTTGTTTCCACCACCGTTGTTATTTCCGTCTACAATTGCAACAGGCATAACTTTGTGACATCCTAAAGAATCTTTTACATG
>Ga0209702_10009280_pt1 | contig 11045 bp, 9 predicted proteins | sample FRY01_FD_187210 | JGI IMG/M metagenome (GOLD analysis project Ga0209702, IMG submission 187210) | Freshwater microbial communities from Lake Fryxell liftoff mats and glacier meltwater in Antarctica - FRY-01 (SPAdes) (version 2) | ecosystem: Environmental > Aquatic > Freshwater > Ice > Glacier... | reverse complement strand
GGAAAAATGCGGAACCTCTTTGCCCAAGCGGGGACAGTTTGGGTCGGCTATCAATATCGCAGATCAGCTTTCGGCAAACCCGTCGCGGTTGCCTTGGCGCAGTTCAGAATTGCGGCGCGCCACGACTGCGGCCACGACCCTCTATCTTTCTGGATTTATGGCTTTGGGTCCGACTTGGCATGGTGCATGCCATCGACGTGGCCGGTAAATCGGCCATAAAGTTGCGCCACCTTGTTCATCCGCACCTCCACCTCGGGGCCGAGTTCAAGAAACACACCGTTGACCAGCAGATTGGCAAGACTGGCCATCTGTGCGGTGGATTCCCAGAACAGGTTGAACGATGTCGGGACGGCGAACACCTCATCCGCCACCTTGCGGCCCCAGTCGCAATAGGGATCGGTGATCAGCGTCACGGGAATGCCCGCCGTCTTTGCTTCAGTTGCCAACACGAGGGCATTGTGCGAATAGCGCCGCGCCTCGAACATCACCAGGGCGGTGTTGCTTTCAGTCATCGCAAGAAGATCGGCGAAATTGCCACTTGCTAGATCCAGCAGATGCACCTTGTCGCGCAGATACTGCAACTGGTGGGCAAAGGTCTGGGCCACGCCCCGCTCTGTTTGAAACCCCACGACAAAAACCGAATTTGCCCACGCCAGACGTTTGACCACCCGGTCCCATTCGGGGGTGCAGGCGGCCTCATACACTGCAACAAGGGCTGCCATTTCCAGCTCAAGCCCGCGGGTAAGCTGGTCTTCGCCGGCTTTCGTACGCTCTTGCAGATCGCGCAGCCTGTCGCCGATCAACCATGGCAGGTCGCCCATGTCGCGGCGCAGATTGTCCTTGAGGTCCTTGAAGCCGCCATAACCGATGGCGCGGCAAAACCGCCCTACAGTGGGTTCGCTCACCTCTACCTTCGCGGCAAGACTGGCGGCGGTTTCAAACGGAATATTGCCCAGTTCTGCCAGCATATAGGCCGCAAGCGCACGGTCAGCCTTGGAGGCAGAGGATATTGCCTCGCCCAGACGTTCACGCAGCGGTTTGGTCATGGCCCACCTCGTGCCAGACGCAGCGGGACCCGGTTTGGCGATGCACCGTCATGCCAGACGGTCCGGTGACAGCGCTTGCGCAAATCTGTCTGTAAGGATGCCGCCGGTCTGGCCGCACAGTTCTGCTGTCAGCATCGCAAGGGTGGGTGCCATCATGATGCCATAACCGCCCTGCCCGGCCAGCCAGAAAAACCGGGGCGCCGCCGCATCGAACCCCACAACCGGCGCTTCATCCGCCACAAAACTGCGCAGCCCGGCCCAACTGTGTTCAATCTTGGTGACGGTGATCTGCGTCTCATGCTCCAGCCAATCGGCCAGAACAGCGATGTCCATGTCATCGGCCCAAGCATCATGGGGGGCGGTCGGGGTAGCATCCCCGGGCGACACCATCAGCTTTCCCGCATCGGGCTTTATATAGGCATCGCTGCCTGCGAAATCGACGGCGGGCAAGTTGGTGCAATCGCACCCTGCGGGGGCATTGACAAGGATCGCAGATCGCCGCTTTGGCACAAGGCCGATCGCCCGCGCGCCGGCGAGCGCACCGATCCGGTCGGCCCAGGCCCCGGCGGCGTTGATGATTGTGGTGGCTGTAAAGCTGTCTTTGGCGGTTTGCACATGCCAGACGGCACCATCATGCGACAGGTTTGTCACGCCCTGCCCCGTCAGCGCGACAGCCCCCCGTGCCTTGGCCCCTTTGAGATAGGACAGATGAAGAGTGGCCACATCAATATCGGCAACATTCGCCTCATGGATGGCGCGTGCTACACGGTCGGGGCGCAAGAACGACACCCGGCCGCAGGCATCGGCCGGGGAAATCTCGCAAATCTCCTCGCCGGGTTCTGACAGGGCCAACAGGACGTCAAGGTCTGCCTCATGGCCCCGGGGGGCCACGGTCAGGCAACCGCGCGGAGACAAAAGCGGTGTGGCACAAAAACCGGGCGGTGGTGTGCGGAAAAAATCAGCACTGGTCGCATTTATCTGCCTGACAATCGGGCCCCCGAAATTACGGGTAAACAGCGCAGCCGAGCGGCCCGTGGCGTGATAGCCCATTGTCGCTTCGGCCTCCAACACCATGACGCTGCATTGTGGCGCAAGCGCGTAAGCCGCTGATGCACCAGCCATTCCTCCGCCAATGACAAGATAATCATATATCACAAGAACAGCCTTTTATGGGGCGCTGTCATGTATCGGTTGCAAAACAAGGATACCGCAGCCAGAGGAGTTTCGCCTACAAAGCCCACTTTCTTTAAGTATTGCAAGAAAAACAAAATGTGTTGACAGGATGAAAGTTATCTTACCTAATTTCATTATCTGAGGGGTATTTTCAAGGCGAATCCAATAACTGACCGTCCCCTTAGGGCGCTGCCTTCACGCAGACTGCGGGTGGATTTGCGCCACGACTGAAAAACGAACAAGGGCGCAAAGCCCGGCGATCTGATCACGCATACTTAGTGAACACCAACATGGAGATACTGATGAAGAAATTACTCTTGTCCAGCGTGGCACTTAGCGCCTTCGCGGGTGCGGCGATGGCGGCCTGTCCGGCGGTGACCATTGCGGACCCCATGGGCGTGGCTGCGGGCGCCTTTCCCCAGCAATATGAGCTGAGCGAGTTTCAAACGCTCGCCAATTGCACGATGGAGATGTCGGAAAACCCCGACATCGCCGCAATGAACAGCCGCATCCGAGGCAACCCCGAGATGCCCGCGCTGGCCGACCGTTTGCCCGCCGAACCGCTTGTCGTAGCACCTTATGATGCTATCGGCACCTATGGCGGCAGGTTCAATGCACTGTCGAATGCGACCGAAGCGGGCACATCCGACTTTATGTCGGTGCGTCACGTCAATCTGGTGCGCTATGCCGATGACCTGACCACGATCGTGCCGAACGTTGCCAAAAGCTGGTCATGGAACGATGATTTCACCCAACTTACCTTTGTACTGCGCGAAGGCCACAAATGGTCTGATGGGCAGCCCTTTGGGGCCGAAGATGTAAAATTCTGGTACGAGAACCTTGCCCTCGACTCGAAAGTGATTGAAAGCCCGCGCGACTATGTGCTGGCAGGTGGCGAGGCGATGACGGTTGACGTGATCGACCCACAAACCGTGCGCTTTACCATGCCGTCGCCCAAGCCCGGGTTCCTCGCGCATTTTGCCAGCCATTATGCGCAAGGCTTCCAGGCAAAGCATTTCCTGGGGCAATACCACCCCGCGATCAACCCCGATGCCGACAAACTTGCGCAATCGCTGGGGTTTGAAAACGGCTATGCCGTCATTCAGGCCTATTACGGCAACTCGGATTGGATGGACACACCCACCCCGATGCTGTCGCACCCCGACAAAGTGGCGAATATGCCGCTGGATGCAGCACCCACGCTGGAAAGCCATATCGTGGTTGGCGAAACCACCGAGGGACGCCAGTTTGTGGCCAACCCCTATTTCTACATGGTCGACACAGCGGGCAACCAACTGCCTTATATCAACGAGTTGGATGAGGTTTACGTTGGCGAAAGCGAAGTGCGCCTGCTGAAGCTGGTCAATGGTGAAGTGGATTACAAAGCCCAGGCCTTGCAGGTGGATTACGTTCCCTTGCTGTTGGAAAGTCAGGAAAAGGGCAGCTTTATCGTTGATCTGAAGCCTGAAATCACCATGCCCACCCTTGCTTTCAACGTCACATCGGATGATCTGGAAAAGCGCAAGGTGTTTGGCGATCTGAAGTTCCGCCAAGCGATGTCGGTTGCGATGAACCGCGACGAGATCAACGAAGTGGCGCTGTTTGGCCTTGGCACCCCGCAGCAATATGTCGGGTTTTCGCCGACACCCAGCTTCGTGACCCCGGAGTGGGAGCAGTATTATGCCCAGTTCGACCCCGAGCTGGCCAAATCACTGTTGGACGAAATCGGCATGGTTGATACCGACGGCGATGGCATGCGCGAATTGCCGAATGGCGAAAAGCTTGTGCTGAACCTGCAGGTCGCCACACAGGGCATCTCGATCAAGATCGTGGAGCTGGTGGGCCAGAACTGGCGCAATGTTGGCGTCAACAACACCGTGAAAGAAGTGACAACGGATGAATACCGTTCCGCCCAGTCGGCCAACCAACTGGATGTGACGATGTTCGAAAAAAGCGTCCCGTTGTCGGTTGTTCTTGGGAACGCCGAAATCTTCATTCCGCCGTTTGATAACTATTTCAACATGCGCACAGCGATGCTGTGGGGCGAGTGGGTGGACAGCAATGGCGCGTCGGGCGTAGAGCCGCCAGATTATGTCAAGCAGATGATTGAGGATGTAAGGGCGTTTCAGGCAACCCCCGTGGGCACACCGGAATCTGATGCCTTAGGCGTGAAACTGGTCGAGGCGATGACAGGCAATCTGCTGTTCATCGGCACGGTCAAGGGGCAACAGCCGATCTATCGTTCCACGGCGTTGAAGAACTTCCCCGCGTTCAAGACGGCTTCCTACGCCTTCTATCGCACCTATCCCTACCGCCCGGCACAATGGTTCCTTGATCGGTAATCCCTGACGCGATCACGTTGCGGGCCGCCTGATCGGCCCGCAACCCAAGACACAACAACGCTGCGGGGGCGCGAACGGCAATGGTCCAGTTTCTCAGATTTGCGATGATGCGCGCCGCACTCGCCTTTTTCACCCTTTGCCTTGTATCGTTCATCGTATTTTCGTTGATGGAAATGGTGCCGGGCGATTGTGCTGAACGCTATCTTTCGTTCAAAACCTCGCAAGGGGATCAGATATCGCTGGCCGATATTGAAACCGAACGGGTGCGCCTTGGCCTTGATCGCCCCTTCATGGAGCGTTGGCTCAAATGGATCGTGAATGCGTTTCAGGGCGAATTTGGCGATAGCTGCATTCTGCGCGTCGATATCAATCAATTGCTGGGACAGAAGGTTTGGCTGAGCATCGGCATTTGTCTGGGCTCGCTTTTGGTGGCTTATACCATTGCGATCCCGGTTGGCATCATCGCGGCCACCTCGCGCAATCCCTATCTGAACAATGGCTTGCGTCTGGTCAGCTACCTTGGGCTGGCGCTGCCGAATTTCCTGCTGGCCTTGATGATCATGCTGTTTGCAACAGTGATGTTCGGCAACAGCCTGACAGGGCTGTTTTCGCCCGAGTTCCGAGATGCGCCGTGGAGTTGGGACAAGATTGTCGATTTTGCCAGCCATGTCTGGCTGCCCGTGTTCATTCTGGGCTGGTCGGCCACGGCCTTTGCCATCCAGACCGTGCGCGCACTGATGTCCGATGAAATCAGCAAGCTTTACGTCACCGCAGCGGCTGCGCGGGGCGTATCGGGGCGGCAATTGTTGCTGCGATACCCGGCGCGCCATGCGCTTAGCCCGATCATCAATTCGCTGGGGTTCGATTTGAACCGGATCTTCAACGAACTTCCCATCGTGGCCCTGATCCTTACCTTGACCGAGGCCGGATCCTTGTTGATCGAGGCGCTGGCGCGGTCAAACGATCAGCAATTGGCCGGGGCCATCATCTTTTTCCTGACGGCCAGTATCGTGGCGATCAACTTCATCACGGATATTGTGTTGGCCCTTGTTGATCCGCGCATTCGCCGCAGCATTCTGGGATAACGGACATGACAATAACATCTATCTATGAGGCCGCCGTGGATCAGGACGCCAAGGATGCCTATTTCACGGCCTCGCAAGGGCAACTGATCTGGACCCGGTTCAAAAAGCAAAAAGCGGCCATGGTGGGCGCTTGGGTGCTGGTGATCTTGATCCTGTCTGGCCTGTTTGCGCCGTTCCTGACGCCCTATGACCCTACCATCGCGGGGCGTAACGCGGATTACATGAACGGCGCGCCCACCGTCCCGCAGTTTTGCGATCACAACGGCTGTTCGCTGCGCCCCTTCATCTATGGGGTCACGCGCGAACGTTCGATCCAGACAAATTTTCGCTGGGTGACGCAGATCAACACCGAAGATCGTAAATATGTGCAGTTCTTCGTCGAAGGTACGCCCTACAAACTGTTCGGCATGAAATTCTCCACCAAGCTGTTCGGGCTGGACGATGGGTTCGTCCATCTGTTCGGCACCGATTCCACAGGCAAGGATATCTTTTCGCGCACCTTTTACGCGATCAACACCTCCCTTGCCGTGGGCACGATCGGCGTGTTCATCGCCTTCGTGCTGGCTTTGGTGATCGGCGGGATATCGGGGTTTTACGGGGGGGTCGTGGATTCATTCATACAGATGATAACGGACGCCGTGCGCACCATCCCGGCAATTCCCTTGTTCATGGCCCTTGCCGCCTTCATCCCCGACACATGGAGCGCGGAGGAGAGGTTTTTCTTCATATCCATCATCCTTGGCTTTATCGGATGGCCCACGCTTGCCCGCCGGGTGCGCACCCATCTTTTGACCGAACGCAATCAGGAATATGTGCTGGCCGCCCAGCTTTGCGGCGCCTCCTCGGGCCATGTGATCCGCAAACATCTGCTGCCCAGCTTCACCAGCTATATCATCGTCGATCTGGTGATTTCCTTTCCCTATATGGTGCTGTCCGAAACCGCCCTCAGCTTCATCGGCCTTGGTTTGAAGGATCCCGTCAATTCGCTTGGGGTGATGCTGCAAAACGTGACCAGCGCCGATGTTTTGCTGAATTATCAATGGTATTTCATCCCGGTGATCTTCTTCATCATTCTGGTGATGGCCTTTGTGTTTGTGGGCGACGGATTGCGTGATGCTGCCGATCCTTACGGGGATACGAAGAAATGAGCCGTTTGATTGATGTTGAAAACCTGACCTTGCAATTCAACACCGATGAGGGGCGCATCACCGCGGTGGACAATGTGTCCTTCAGTCTGGACGCGGGTGAGGTAATGGGGCTTGTGGGCGAATCCGGTTCGGGCAAATCGGTGACAGCAAAATCCCTGATGAAGCTGAACCCGCGCAATGCGGTTTATGGGCCGGACACCAAGATCACCTTGCATCTTGATAGTGGCCCGGTTGATGTGATGGCGCTGAAAACCGATCATGACATGCGCATTGTGCGTGGCGGCTCGATATCGCTGATCTTTCAAGAACCCATGGCCAGCTTTGCCCCTGCCATTTCCATCGGTGACCAGATGGTGGAGCAATTGCTGATCCACACCAACCTGTCGAAGGCGCAATCACGCGAGCTATCCATCGAAATGCTGGACAGGGTTGGCATTTCCGACCCAAGCACCCGCTTTGGCCAATATGCGTTTGAATTGTCGGGGGGCATGCGCCAACGCGCGATGATTGCCATGGCCTTGTCCACCAAGCCCAAACTGCTGATTGCAGATGAGCCTACAACAGCGCTGGACGTGACCATTCAGGCGCAGGTCATTGATCTGATGAAGGATCTGGTTTCCGAATTCGGCATGGGCATCATTTTCATCACCCATGATCTGGGGGTAATTGCGCAAACCGCCGACAAGGTGGCGGTGATGTATCTGGGGCGCTTGGTTGAACAAGGCACCGTGCGCGATGTGATCCGCCGCCCCGCCCATCCCTATACCCGCGGTTTGCTGGCGGCCCTGCCCACGCTGGATGATATCGACGCGCCCCTGACGCCCATTCCCGGGGACATTCCCTCACCGCTGGAACGCCCTTCGGGCTGCGTCTATCATACCCGCTGCCAAGAGGTTGTCGGCCCCCGCTGTGCCGCCGAAATCCCCGTATTCTCGCAGGTTGCCAGCGATCACAGCGCGGCCTGCCATATCTATGACCAAAAGCGGGCGACAGCATGACAAAACCCTTGATCGCAGCACAAGGCCTGTCGGTTCATTACCCTTTGCGGGGCGGGCTCTTTGGGCCTGCGCCTTTTGTGCGGGCTGTGGAAAACGTCAGCCTGGAGATTGCACCCGGCAGTTTCTTTGGCCTTGTGGGCGAATCCGGGTCGGGCAAAACCACCCTTGGCCGCGCCATGCTGCGCGCAGCACCCATCAGCAAGGGCGATGTGCTGTTTGACGATGGCGAGGTGGCCTATGCCCTCAAGACCCTCGGCAAGAAAGACCTCAAAGAATACCGCAAGCGCGCGCAGTTGATCTTTCAAGATCCCTACGCAGCCCTCAGCCCCCGAATGACCGTGCGCGACATCATCGCCGAACCACTGGAAGTGATGGGCCTGACCAAAACCCGCGCCGAAACCGATGCGCGGGTGCGCGCAATCGCTGCCAAATGCCGTTTGAACGTCGAACATCTGCGCCGCTTTCCCCATGCGTTTTCGGGGGGGCAGCGGCAGCGCATCTCTATTGCCCGCGCTTTGGTGTCCAGCCCCAAGTTCATTGTGGCAGATGAAAGTGTGGCCGCACTGGATGTGTCGATACAGGCCGATGTTTTGAACCTTCTCAAGGCGATCCAGGCCGATATGGGGCTGACGTTCCTGTTTATCAGCCATGATCTGAGCGTGGTGGCCCATGTCTGTGACCATGTCGCTGTGATGTATCTGGGCCGCCTTGTGGAAACCGCACCAACGCGCACCTTGTTTTCCACCCCGCGCCATCCCTATACCAAGGCCCTGCTGTCGGCGATTCCGTCACTTGATCCCGATGATCGGGGCCGCGCGCAAAAGCTGGAGGGAGAAATCCCCTCGCCCACCAACCCGCCGCCGGGCTGCAAGTTTCAAACCCGCTGCCCGGTTGCAATTGATCGCTGCCGCGTGGAGGAACCCGTGCTGGAAAGTGCGGGAATTGAGCATAATGTGGCCTGCCATCGATGGCAGGAACTTCGCACTTGATTGCTGCGATGCAGCTGCTTGAGGCAGTTTTCGCGGGCGGCGGCGCAAGCGCACTGGCCAAGGTGAACCCAATCGGGGCGGGTCAAGCGGGCTAAATCCACTGGCGGCTGCGACTTTGCGATGGAATTGGGCCGCTGAGGGGAGCGGAATCTGTCACCCAAACAATCTTCTGCCCCGCTGCAAGATACAGCACGCGAAGCGCACAGGCGGCATGCTCGGCAGATCTGCGCGACCCGGCCAAGGTTCGGCACGGGCTGCCTAGGATATAGCGTATCGAATATCTGTCCGATACACGTGCGACGACCCGGGTGGCGGACCTATCAGGCAGGGGCAACACACGGCCAGTCGCAACACGCTGCGCCACAGCCGATCAACTGCCCAAAATCACGCGGACATAATTGCGGGTTTCCGCAAAAGGCGGGATGCCGGAATGCTTTTGCACGGCCCCCGGCCCCGCGTTATAGGCGGCAAGCGCCAGCCGCCAGCTGCCGAATTGATTATACATCATCCGCAAATACCGCGCCCCGCCTTCAAGGTTCTGATGCGGGTCGTGGATGTTCACCCCAAGCTTGCGCGCGGTGCCGGGCATAAGCTGCGCAAGCCCCGTGGCCCCCGCATGCGAGACTGCCGAAGGGTTCCAACCCGATTCCTGCTGCACGAGGCGCAAGAACAAATCCTCGGGGATGGCATGCTTGCGCGCCATGGCCTTGGCCACCGATAGAAATTCGCCTTTGTACTTGCCCCGAAACCGCGGGATCGCTGCTGATTCTTTGGAAACCGCGATGGGATTGGGCTGAAGCCGCACCGAGGCTGAATATTGCTTGGACAGGCGTGTATCCAAAAGCCGGGTCTGGGATTTGAAAACCGTCTTTCGGGTGGTGGATTTTCCCGAAAGAACAAGCCCTTCAGCCATCACGGGCACGGTCGGTGCCGACACAGCAACCAGCGCCACAAAGCAAAGTATCCCAAACGTCCGAACCATGCGACCGCCCTACCACCCCGTTGACTGATGCATGATACAGGCAAAACGTGCAAAAAGACCAGCTCCACGTGATGAATTCCATGCCTTCCGGTATGTCCTTGCCCAACACCTGCTGTCGATACGGTTGCGACCTTGCCCCCGGGGCGATATAGGCTTTGTTAACCAAAGGTGGTGACACTGCCACCCAAGGGAAGAATCACGCGCGCGCCACAAAAGTTGCGCCAACAACGGGGGGCCACATGGCTGGATCTGTCAATAAAGTCATTATCGTCGGAAATCTGGGCCGCGACCCCGAGGTGCGGACCTTTGGCAATGGCGGCAAGGTGGTGAACCTCAACATCGCCACCTCTGAATCCTGGCGTGACAAAGCCACCGGTGAGCGGAAAGAAAAAACCGAATGGCACCGCGTCTCCATCACGAACGAGGCTTTGGGCAAGATTGCCGAGCAATATTTGAAAAAGGGCTCGACGGTTTATATTGAAGGCCAGCTGGAAACCCGCAAATGGCAGGATCAATCGGGGGCCGAGAAATACACCACCGAAATCGTCGTGCGCCCCTATCGCGGGGAATTGACGCTTTTGGGCGGCCGCAATGACGGCGGATCGGGCAGTGGTGGATCGGGCGGCGGTGGATATGAGGACCGTGGCGGCTATGAGGGTGGCGGCGGGTATGAGGGTGGCGGCTCCGGAGGCGGCGGCAATCGCGGCGGTGGCGCGCCTGCGGGCGGCAGTGGCAGCGGCGGCGGCAGGCCCGATATGGATGATGAAATTCCGTTCTGAACGCGGAGTGCACAGCGAACGGTTCGAACAGCTTTGCGCCACCACCTTGATTGCCCCGCCTTTATTGCCCCCATCTTGATTGGTGGGGGTGTTTTGCTTTTCGCCTCTTCCGGAGAGACTTCTGGACGGGGGTCTTTACGGGGTCTTTACGGGGGCGGAATAATTCCCTATATATTCAGTCAGAATAACGCGTGAGGCACCGATGAACCAGCCGCAGGACAAGATCGAGGGCACAGCCTTGATCAAACCATCCACCACCGACCACCCGCTTTATGATGGCGTGGTAGAGGCATGCCGTACCGTGTTCGACCCAGAGATTCCAGTGAATGTTTATGACCTTGGTCTGATCTATACGATTGAAATTTCGGGTGAAAATGAAGTTGAGATCATGATGTCCCTGACAGCACCCGGCTGCCCTGTGGCCGGCGAGATGCCGGGTTGGGTCGCCGATGCGGTGGAACCCTTGGCCGGGATCAAAACCGTGAATGTCGGCATGACCTTTG
>Ga0209702_10009275_pt1 | contig 11049 bp, 13 predicted proteins | sample FRY01_FD_187210 | JGI IMG/M metagenome (GOLD analysis project Ga0209702, IMG submission 187210) | Freshwater microbial communities from Lake Fryxell liftoff mats and glacier meltwater in Antarctica - FRY-01 (SPAdes) (version 2) | ecosystem: Environmental > Aquatic > Freshwater > Ice > Glacier... | reverse complement strand
GTCGAAACGGTCGACTTGTCCCACTATGACGACGTGTTCGCCGTCGAGACCGGTCATGGTCTCGCGAACCTGAGCCGGCTCGCATGACCGGGGCAGCGTCTCAGGTCGAGTACTACGCCCGCGCGTTACGCGCCCCGAGGATCAGCGACGCGTTCCGACGCCTGGGCGACCAGGCCCGCGACGCGGGCTGGTCACACGAGGAATACCTCGCCGCGGTCCTTTCCCGGGAGGTCTCCGAACGGGAAGCCTCCGGCGCCGCCCTGCGGATCAAAGCGGCCCGGTTCCCCGGACACAAGACCTTGGAGGATTTCAACTTCGATTACCAACCCTCCGCAGACCGGAACCTGATCGCGCACCTGGGCACCAGTGTCTTCGTGACCGAGGGCAAGAACGTCGTCCTCCTGGGGCCTCCAGGCACGGGAAAGACACACCTCGCCGTCGCGTTGGGCGTTCAGGCCGCCAAACACGGTCACCGGGTCCTGTTCAACACCGCGACCGGGTGGGTCGCCCGCCTCCAAGAAGCCTATTCGCGCGGGAAACTCGCCACGGAACTGACCCGGCTGCGCCGCTACAGCGTGTTGATCTGCGACTTATGCCGACTCCCCGATTATGCCGATGAGTTCCGGATCAGGGTGGAACTTTCCTTTCGTTCGTTGATGTCTGAGTGCTCCCCCGGGGTGTAGTTGTCGGCATAATTACAGCCCTTCTAGGAATGCCAGCAATGTGTCTGCGGGGAGGAATCGACCGGGCGGCGAGTCCACTGGTGTTGTGCGGGCCAGCGCTCGTTCTTTGATCGTCATGTCGGCGTGGATGTAGGCGTCGGTGGATCGGGTATCGGCGTGTCCGAGCCAGAGAGCGATGACGGTGGTGTCCACTCCCGCGTGCAACAACGTCATCGCGGTGGTGTGCCGGAGCGTGTGCGGGGTCAGTTTCTTTGTCCACAGCGTCGGGCAACTGTGGACCGCGATCGTCCGGTGGGTGGTGAGGCGGTGCTCGATCGCGTCGCGGGTCAGGCGCCGCCCGGTCCGCGTGGGAAACAGCGGGTCACTTGGGTTGCCTGCTCGTTCGCGCAACCCAGTGTGATCTGTGGTTCCCCCGGTGAGCATCCCCCTGGGTTATGGCCAAACAGGTTCTCCACCCGTGTTAGTGATGGTGTCCTCGCTTGCCCGATATGCGGCAGGAATCATGCTGCCCACTCGAACAACAGGGGATTTGTTGGCAGGCATGTGGAACATCATCCACTCCGGGTTCGAAGCTGTCCCGAGGAGGCTGCTGTGGGATAACGAAGCGGGAATAGGTCGACGCGGGACCCTCACTGGAGGGGTGACCGGGTGCCAAGGGGCCTTGGCAACCAAAATTTTGCATTTGAAACCCCGCGACCCAGAATCTAAAGGCATTGTGGATGGACCCATAGAGCCCGTGCAGTGAATCCCTATGGGCGGGTCGCGTAACGCAGTGACGGCTAGCGCGTGATCCTTCGAGGGAACCTGAAAATCCAACTCGAAAGGAACCATAACAATGACCGTCCTACCCAGCTTCGACCCTTCCCGCTTCCTCGAGGAACACTTTTCCCCGCAAGCCCCAGTCTTCTGCAATTCATGCCCTTGTTCACCCTGTTCTCGAAGGAGTGCTGCGGTGAGATCTGGTCCCAACCCTTAGTGAGCGGTTGAGTGGGGCTGTTCCCACCGGTCCGAGGTCGTGGGGATCGGGCCAATCCCCACGCGCTCATCCGCCCCGTCGAAGCGGCCCTTGACACCCAGCAGCACGACGAATGGGCCGAGTCCCGTCGCTACCTCGACCTCGAGGGACTTGCTACATTCTGAGCCATCGCCAGGACCAGAACTGAGGAAGAAGCTATCGAACCATGAGCCCCCAGAGCCCTACGCGACGGGGGATCACAAGGAGATGGCTGCGCCACCGCACTGGACTTGACCTCACGAGGAACAACCATGCCTTCACGTCAATCGATACCTTTCAGTCATCGGCTGTGAGCGATGGCCATCCGAATCGCTAGAAGTACGGCTCTAAACACTGGAGCTGCGATTGTTTGACATATCAGCCACAGAGGACTACCGTTTTGTTCCAGTGGCCGGTTCGTTGTTCCATCAACCGGCCAAATTCAAACTATTAGGAGGCAACATGAACGTCAAGTCACTCCGTAGGGGGATCACGGTTGTGGGAGCAACCCTGGTCTCAGCAGTGTTGCTCGCCAGTTGTGCTGGTGGAGAAACAACAGTAGAGGCTCCTACAGCATTAGCGCCGGAGCCAATCGTAGAAGCCGCGCTGGAACCGATAGTAGCGGACGTGAATTTTGCGTTGTACCCCGGCTACCTTGATATTATTACGACAAACGTCTTCGATATTTTTACCACCGCAAACCCTGATTCTTCTGTTGTTGGTATTGAGGGCCCCGCATCGCAGACGTATGCACAGCTTCTGGCGAGCCCGGTGGGATCGCCGAATGTGCACGGCGGCATGATGAACGACACATTGTCCTGGTCGGGAGTGAACGACGGTATGTGGCAACAGATGACTGTTGAGAGCGTGCCAAACCTCGGAACTGTGCCGGAGAGCCTTCGCAATGACGCCGGTGTTCCCTGGGGATTCAATGCCTTTGGCATCACCTACAACCCGGACAAGATTGATAAAATTGATAGCTGGGAAGACCTTTATGACCCGGCTCTCAAGGGGCGAGTCGCGATGTGGCCGGGCTACTTCGATGCATACCTGATGGCTGCAGTGGCAGCAGGTGCGAGCGAGACGGAGATCGAGGTTGGGATTGAGGCTTGGGCAAAGGCAAAAGATAATATCGGGATGTGGATTACGTCTGTTGCTGATTTGCACCAGGCAATCGACGCCGGAGAAATCTGGGCAGCCCCCGACTGGCTGGGTACTGCGGTGAGGGACGCCAATGCTGGTATGAACCTTGCGTTCTCCATCCCCAAGGAAGGGGCTGCGCTCAATACCTACCAGCTCGTTGTGGCCGACGGGATTACCCCCGAGGAGACGCGCGCAATGGTTTCCATGGTCGACCTCAGTCTGGCTGAGCAAAACCAAAATGCCGCCTTCGAGCAGCTATTCCTCACTCCCGCCAACGGTACGGTGAAAGTCGACGCAAGCCTTGCGACGATTCGAGGGCTCGAAGGCTACGGGTTCACCGCACAAGAAGCCGAAGAACGCTTCTACGCTCTCGACTACGAATGGGTCGGTCGCAATACCGAAATGATCAAGAAGCTCATCGAGAATCGGCTTCAGTAGAGTACTGAGTCCCTAGCCTCGGCCCGCCGTCAACACCATCCAAGGATTACTCCTGTGCAACCTGTATCAATTGAGCTCCGGAACGTAACCAAGGTGTTTGGCGGAAATGTTAAGGCAGTGGATGATGTTTCGCTAACGCTGGAGCCGGGCCATCTCGTGACACTTCTTGGCCCCAGCGGTAGCGGCAAGACGACGATCCTTCGGGCAATTGCCGGCTTCGAGGAAATCACCTCTGGTGAGATTCTCGTCGCCGGCAATCGGATTGAAAACGTCCCGACCCACCGCAGACAACTCGGTATGGTCGCTCAGGACTACGCGTTATTTCCCCACATGACGGTTCATGACAATTTGCGGTTTGGCATCACCACTTCGCGGCGTGCGCGGCGAGAAACGGCTCGGATCTCGCCCGTCGAGATGAACAACCGCATTGGGTCGATGCTGGAGCTAGTGGGCCTTGATGGTTACGGTAGCCGACGGCCGCAGCAACTATCTGGCGGACAAAAGCAGCGCGTTGCACTTGCGCGTGCTCTCGTCACCGAGCCTCGCGTCCTGTTGCTCGATGAACCGTTTGCGGCCTTGGACAAGCACCTTCGAGAACAGCTACAGCTCGAGGTTCGGAGGGTCCAACAACAGGTAGGAATCACAACAGTATTCGTGACTCACGATCAAGGAGAAGCTTTATCGATGAGCGACAGAATCGCAGTTCTCCGCGACGGTAAGGTCGAACATTACGGCACCCCCTCCGAAGTCTATGATCACCCACTCACTTCTTTCGTTGCTGGCTTCGTCGGGCGTACGAATATTCTTCATGGCGAGGTTGCTGGCGTCCGAAACGGTTTAGTGGAAGTCGGCTTGGAGGGCGCTCAGATCGATGTTTCTAGCGATCAATCCGGCCTTTCAGTCGGAGATCGAATCTCCGTATTGGTAAGACCGGAGCAAATCACCATCGAGAACGCGGGGGTCCCTGCTGGGAGCGAGAATCGGATTTTAGGCACGATCCTGAAGTCCGTGTATTTCGGAGATAGATTCGACGTGACTGTGCAGACAAGCGCTGGAGTGGTCGTGGCGAACATCATGCGCAGGAGCGCAACGTACCACGGACTTGAACCAGGTGAATCGGTGTGGATAGCGTTTCATCCGTCGGCAATTGCACTTGCCCCCGGCTCATGACAGCCCCTCGTCGGCCCTGGTGGGCCTTTCTACGGACACGCAGGGTTCCCACGGTTGTTATCGGTCTCGCCCCTGCCGTAATCCTGCTTACCGGAATGTTTCTCCTCCCGCTGATTCAGCTGGTAACGATGAGCTTCGCGGATGACTACCGGAACCCGACCACGGTATTCACTCTCGAAAACTATGTCGAAATTTTTACCCGCGCGTACCATCTAGAGTCTTTGGTCGGATCACTAGCAGTCTCGACCACCTCCATGGCGGCGGCGGCCGTCGTTGGTTACCCCGTGGCTTATTACCTGGTTCACTCGACGTCGAAATATAAGTCTCTGATTCTTCTCGCTACCATCTCGCCCTTGCTCACCAGCATTGTCGTGCGCGGTATCGGGTGGCTCATCCTCCTTGGAGAGAACGGCGTTGCTAACCAGGTCATGCTCACTGTGGGAATCATCGACGAGCCTGTGAGACTGCTTTACAACTTCGGAGCGGTCATCGTAGGTGAAGTTAACATACTTCTCCCTTTCATGGTGTTGAGCATCATGACATCGCTAGGACAGATTCCGCGGTCTCTCACGGACAATGCTGCGGTGCTTGGAGCGACCGCGTCACAACGTTTCCTGCGAATCACACTTCCGCTGAGCGCGCCCGGTCTCGTGTCAGGTGCCGTGTTGGTATTCATACTTGCGATGGGCTCGTACGTGACTCCCAAAATGCTTGGAGGCGGAATGGTCAAGGTAGTAACCATGGATATCTACAGCCGCATGCTCGTGGATTTCAATTGGCCGCTCGGCGCGGCACTTGCAGTCATCACCATGCTGCTGACGCTAAGCATTTTGCTCATATTGTCTCGAGTCCAAGCCCGCCTTATCGGGAACGTGCGACTATGAGTGGCCGTCTTCACCGCAAGGCTACTTCGGCTGCCCTCGGGGCCTACACCGGGGTGGTTGCTTTTTTTTCGGCGCTTCCGCTCCTCGTGCTAATACCGGTAAGCCTGAACTCAAAGGCAGTGGTGAGATTGCCTGAGGACGGAATAAGTTTCCAATGGTACGTCAACGTCTTCACCTCTACAACGTTCCCCCAGGCCTTCGTCACGAGTGGGTTGATCGCCCTCGTCTCGACAAGCGCGAGTTTGGCCATTGGATCGGTCGCTGCTTGGGTCCTCACTCGAAATAGATTTCGCGGTGTGGCTGCGGTTGAAGCGTTTTTGATTAGTCCACTCCTGCTTGCTCGCATAATTTACGGTGTCGCGATGCTGATCTTGCTCACCCAGGCGGGTCTGATTCGCACACTGCCGGGGCTCATACTCGCTCACATCGTGATCGTTGTTCCGTACGTAGTGAGAATCGTGGGCAGCACTCTCATCGGCATTCCCGGTTCACTCGAGGAGGCTTCTGAGGTTCTTGGTGCCAACCAGGCGCGAACCTTCCTTCGTGTTACGGTCCCCCTTCTCTTGCCCGGACTTGCCGCTGCAGCAATTTTCGGATTTATCACATCGTTTGATGAATTCACGATGTCTGTGTTCCTTACCGGCCCGCGAACGATGACTCTCCCGGTTGAAATCTTCAAGTATGCGGAACTTGTGGTGAACCCGTCGGTCGCTGCCGCGAGCGTCATGATGATTCTGGGAACGCTCCTAGGCGCACTACTGCTTGAGAAGACTGTGGGACTCGAGCGAGTCCTCAAGACCTGAGAGCTTGGCTATGACCGAGTCGACCAAAGAACTACCCCCAAATTATAAACAAACAGGAAGGTAAGAAATGATTGTCGATTGCTCTGTTAACTACCGGGGTCACCCGAATCTTGGGCTATACGATTACCTTGGCATTCCGCGTCGCGACCCCAATCCATGGGAGATCGAAGGTCTCATCGCAGCACTTGATGAAAACGGGATTGACGTTGCAGGATTGATTGCGAGCACAATCCGAGAGGGGGTTAGAGGCCCACTGGACGTCACCCATGTCGACGAAATAGCACCATTCATTGACAGCCACCCAGAGAGGGTATTCGGCTGGGTGGGAGTCGACCCCACGACAACGATGGAGACCGTTCGGTATATCGACTACGCCGTTCGAGAGCTAGGGTTCAAGGCTGTCCACGTATACCCGCACTGGTTTGGAGTCCCGGTAAACGACCGGCTGTACTACCCGATTTATGCGAAGTGTGCTGAGCTTGGGGTCCCCATTGGGCTGCAGGTAGGCACACAGTCGCCACGCTCGGGGGCAAAGATGTGCGCTCAACCCGTGCTTCTGGATGACGTCGCCTTCGACTTCCCCGAGCTCAAGATTCTGGGGCTTCACTTGGGCGTACCCTTTACTGACGAGATGCTGATGCTTTGCAAGAACCATGAGAATGTCTATGTCGTCGCGGACGCCCATCCACCAGCACAGTGGGGACCAGAGGTGAACGACTACATCCTCCAGAAGTACTGGTCAAACCGTGACGGCGCGCAAAAACTACTGTGGGGGACGGACTACCCGGTTCAGGCTTTCGACGAGTCGTTGCGCCAGCTGCGCGGCCTCGAATTGCCAGAGGAGACCTTCGACCTTGTCGTTGGGGGTAACTCAGCGCGAGTATTTGGCCTGGACAAACCCACCAAAGCGGACTAACGAGTTTGACCGGCAGGTCTCTAGGGTCGCGCAAAGATAGTGCCCTTGCTGAGGAAGTTCCACGGACCTGAATTGTTTGGGAAAGGAACTCGGGAACGGGCTCACGCAGTAGTGACCAAGCATCAGATTTGCTCGATGGACCCTGTTCAGGTCTGAGAACATTAGGTTTCTCGTCCGATAAAGAGTGCATAGGAACTGAATATCCGAGTCGGGTCACCATCGGCTGCGAAAACCAGTCGGTGCGCTGTGCTGGGTTCCGGCCGAACGCTCAGCTCATAAATTGGGCGCCGCGTGGTGCCGACCTCGGAATCTTCGAGAGCAATTGTTGCCAAGCCGAAGCCGAAGCCGAAGCCGAAGCCGAAGCCGGGGTCGGTTCGGAGCTGCGCGATGCGAAATGAGATTGACTGGGGATCACTGAGTGGCCGACGTGACATTTGAAGAAATGTCGGTGTCTGTGTCGGTGGCGCCTTCGCCGTGTTGGTCTCGTGCTTCTCCAAGGCCTAAACGGTGGGGCCTTTTTGTGCTGTTCTGCATGGAGGTGCTAATGCCAGTGACCTGCCCCCTGTTTTAGGTCCAGTTGATGTGACCCCCAAATATTGGCCGTTGTTTATGAGGGTTGTGGGATGGTGGCCCGAAAGGAGCAATCACATGCCACGCCACTACCCTCCACATTTCCGGCGGGAAATGATCGACCGGATGCTCGGCGGTGAAGCCGTGCTAGCCCCGGTTTTAGAAACCAGTGTCCCGGAGCAGACCCTCCACCGGTGGAAACACTGTCAAGCCCCGGGTTTGGTAGAGGTTCGGTTAGACCCGTTCGATCGCTGTGATGGCCGGGGTGGTGCGGTTCAGAAATTCGTTCTCAACCTCAATTGGTGGCCGGTAGTCGATCTCACCGTGGAGCCTGCGATGGTTGAACCAGTCGATATATTCGGCCGTCGCGATCTCAAGGTCGTTGATGCCCCGCCAGGGTCCTTTGTTACGGATCAGTTCGGCTTTGAACAGCGAGTTGAACGCCTCCGCGAGGGCGTTGATGCTCCTATGTCTGTCAACTCGTGATTTCGCCTGTTCTTGGGTTCACTTTGATGAGCTGATAGACCTCGCGGATGACGTAGCGTTTCAGGCAACGGATGATGTCGCGTTTGCTTTTGCCTTCGGTGGTTCGCCGGGTCACGTAAGCCTTCGTGGGCTCGTGGTGCTGCATGCGAACGATCACTGTCCGATAGATCGCAGCGTTGAGTTGTCGGTGGCCGCCATGGTTGATGCGATGCTTCCCGGAGGTCATCCCAGAACCGGTCGGAACGGGGCTGATCCCGGCGAGTTTCGCGAACGCGGCCTCGGAGTGGATCCGCTCAGGGTTATCGCCAGCGACGATGAGGATCTCTGCAGCGGTATCGACGCCGATACCAAACTCGTCCAGCAGGTGAGGTGCTCGCTTCACGACGAGCTGCTCAATCATGGCCACAAGTTCTTTGATCTCCTCATCAAGGGCAAGCCAGCGTTTCGCGATTGAACGCAACGTATGACGGATCGAGTCGTCTGGGGTTTCTCGCGCGCGGTGTCGCCGTGCTGCGCAGTGCTGGGCAATCATTCGCTGCGTGCACGATCGTTGCCTTGAGGGTGATCATCGCCGCAGAGCGGCCCTTCACTACGGTGTCGTGGGCGACTTTCAGTTGCCGGAACATCTCCACCGCCCCGTCAGCGCTCTTGGGGATCGCGGTTGCGAACCCCGCGAGGACGGCTCTGGCAGCGTTTTCAGCATCGAGTGTGTCGGACCTTGCCGTTTTGTCTGCGCAACCGTCGGTCGGGGCGGGAGACCTCCATCACTTTATAGCCGTGGCGGCGAACAAACGAGGTCAATCCTGCACCGTATGAGCCCGTACCGTCGATCCCGAACGCGATAATCCTCCCCAACCCTTCAGCCCAGTGAAGAAGCCCCCGGAACCCGGCAGTGTCGAAATCAGTCTCTGTCGGTCGCGACTGTGAGGGTCGCAAGAGTTCCCCCGATCGAGTCCATGACTGCTGGCACATGAATGTGTTTGTGGGTATCGACGCCGATCACGACGTGCCCTGATCTGAACTGCTCAACCTTGTCCACTGTGGTGTCTCCTTTGCCGGTTATCGTGGGTCACGTTGTCGCCGGCGGGTGGACAGGACTGTCATGGGACGCTTCCAAAAAAGTCTGCTCCAGGCTCCTATCAGGTCACACCCGACCGGTGGCAGCGCTTGTTACGTGCCCGGCCGGACGCTCGACAGATCAACGCTAAGGCACCATGCGGGCCAATCGTAGAGATGGGTCAGACCGTGCCGGCCAGGACTACCCGATTCTTGCGGAACCAGGCAGAAACAGACTGACAATCGTAACTATCGCCCTTGGACCCAACCGAGGCATCAGCATCAGCAAGACGGTCGGTGTATCGAATCGCTCGATATTGTCTGCATTCAACCGGTTGTTGCAACACTTGCTTGTTGAGCTAACAATAGTTGTGCATTGAAAGCTTCTGCTGGGGTCTTCCAGCCGAGTGTCTTGCGGGGCCGGGTGTTGAGGGCGTGAGCGACAGTTTCTGTCCGCATGTGACTGGCCACCCTCCAACCGACGATCATCCTGGAGAACACATCGATGATGAAACACACATACGCCACTCCTGCCCAGGTCGCCACGAACGTCAAATCCGTCACCCACAACTGGTTCGGTGTTGACGCACTGAAGTGGCGTTTCACCAGATCCGGATGCCTCACTGCTGTCGGGTCTGGTTTCGTTGTTTTCACCCGCTTCGACCGCAGAACACCCCGTATTCCTAGAGTTTTCATGAGACGCGCTGTCTGGTCACGGCAAATAACGATTCCCGCCCGGCGGGCTGCTTTCCAGAGTTTCCGCACCCCGTACACCTCAAAATTGTTCTCCCACAGAGCACACAGTTGAGGCGAGAGCATCACCTCGTTAAGTGCTCCCCCAGAAGGCACGCGGCCGCTGGCCGCGTAATAAGTGCTTGGGGCAACCTGCATCACTCCCGATCAGCCAGACCCCCAGTTTTCGCCCTCCCACTGTCGACGCTCTTCCACAATGTCGTCCTTGTTCGCGTTCACGAAAACGACTACTTCTTGTGTTGGCGGTCTGACACCGCCTGGAAGAAACTTGCTGCCCTCTTCAGTATTTCGTTGGCGCGTTTCACTTCCCGCAGTTCCTGTTCGAGTCGACGAATTTCCTCAGCAGAATCCGAAGGGACCCCTTCACGTTTGCCTGCATCAATGTCGGCTTGGGTCACCCAGGCCCGCACGGACTCGGGCCCATAACCCAGCTGGGTTGCCACCCGCTGCACTGTCCCCTGATTCCATCCCAGCTCAGCCCGCAACGTCCTCACCATCCGAACCGCTGCAGCTTTTTCCTCCACCGAATACCGTCGACCCCGTTTGTCGTGTTTGTCCATGACTCCATCCTCGTTTCCCAAGTATGAAATCTCCAACAAACCCAGGGCGGTTCATTTTGGCTGACCGGTGCCAGCAGAGAACGCTTCTTCGGCCGCGTCCGGATCGCCCATGTCTCGAGAAGCGATGGGGCACAGCCCGGTGGAACGAATGCCTCCACCCGGCCAGGGTCTCACGGCGATGTAGTCCGTCTGTTGGGCAGACACCAGATTCGAGAAAATCCCAGGGCTAGACACGCTCTGGATCGTACGCGGCGTTCGCATCGTGACAGAGACCTATTGCCCTCACCCACATGACGGCGTGATTAACCACTGCGCTTAAAGTAGTTTCGAGTCTACTTAGGCGTCGGGATCGGGCCCGGGGCTGTCAAAGACCGGTAACTCCACTACCGGAGAGTCTCGCCACAGACGCTCTAGTTGATAGAAAAGTCTTTCTTCTTCGTGGAAGATGTGCACGATAATTTCGCCACAATCCAGCAAAACCCAACGACCATCTCTGCGACCTTCTTGGCGAATCGCGGGTGCACCCTGGGCAGAAAGCTGCCTGTCCACCTCATCGGCAATCGAGACAACCATGCGTTCATTACGCCCACTAC
>Ga0209702_10009273_pt1 | contig 11054 bp, 19 predicted proteins | sample FRY01_FD_187210 | JGI IMG/M metagenome (GOLD analysis project Ga0209702, IMG submission 187210) | Freshwater microbial communities from Lake Fryxell liftoff mats and glacier meltwater in Antarctica - FRY-01 (SPAdes) (version 2) | ecosystem: Environmental > Aquatic > Freshwater > Ice > Glacier... | reverse complement strand
TGACCATATAAAGGCAATTACCAATACCCAAAATAAAAATTATTGGGATACCTTAGATGAAAGTGATAAAAAAACTTGGTCAAACTATATGGTGTTTCGTTTCCTTTCTATGAATTCAGATTGGGTAGAAACTATTTCAGCATTACAACCAGCCCTTCAAGAAGTACCACCAAAAGCACTTTATCTTGCTTTAATAGATTTCTTACCAAAGGGTAGGCACTTTTTGAAATATATAAAAGGTAAGGGTGATGATAAATATGAATCTTGGTTTATTGAATTGGTAGCTAAACATTATGAGGTTTCATTAAACGATGCATATGATTACATTAAGATATTCTATTCAACTAAATCTGGTAGAGAACGAATGAAAGAATTATGTGAAGATTACGGAACCGATACAAAATTAATAACTAAATTAAAATTAAAGTTATAATGGATAAATATACAATAACTTTGGAAGATTATCAAACAACTATGGAATATACTACATTATCTACTAACCCAAACATTCAGTTTACAAAAACAAGTACAAACGATAAATTAGAAAACAATGAGTAATTTTAAACCATTAGGAGATAGAATTTTAGTAAAAACCGAATCTCAATCAGAAAAAAAATCAAGTGGGGGAATTATCTTAAATGATTCCGTAATGAGAGGACAACTCATAGAAGGAAAAGTAGTTTCGGTAGGAACTGGTATTTTCTCACAAACAGGTGATAGGATACCCATAACAGTAAAAGTAGGTGATACTATCTTATTTAAAAAAGATGGTGGAGGTGAAATAATAAAATTAGAAGGAGAAGAATTCATGTTATTCAGAGAACATGAATTGATTGGAATTCTATAAAGAGTTAGATTGGAATTTGTAAATAAAGTAAAGGGAGGGTAATTCTTCCCTTTTTTAATATACATTATATGAGTAAGATAGTAAATTTATTTGGTGGTTCTATCATATGAATTGAAAAGGTAAATGCAGGTATTGAGTATTGTATTAAAACCAATATGCTATATAAAATAACAAATATATCACTTATGAGTGATATTTAGTTTAGAGAGTTAATTGATTCTAATCAAATAAAATTAACAGAACGATATAATAAAAAATATGAAGAAACTTACGGAAACAAAAATAGTTAATTTGTTCTGCGGACCAGGTGGAGGTAAATCATCAATAGCATCTGGTATCACTTACACGTTGAAGAAGAAACATATCAATTGTGATATGCCGTATGAGTTTCCTAAAGCACTTGCTTGGGATAATAACCAATCGGCAATACAAGACCAATTATACGTTCTTGCAAATCAACATAGAGGAATTGTAAAGAGTTATGGAAAAGTGGATTACATTATACTTGATTCTCCTATAATCTTATCTCTCGTGTATCGTAATGTATATAAAGGAACCACATATCCATCAACTTTATATAACTCAGAGCACTTTGATAAGTTAGTGTTAGATATACATAATCAGTACGATTCAATTAATATACTTTTGGAACGTAACGATGATGGAGTTCATAACGATTCAGAACGATATCAGAGTTTAGAAGAATCTAAGGAATTGGATAAACGAATAGAACAGATATTGATAGATAATAACATTCCTTACCACAAAGTAAAAGTTGGTAAAGGTGTGGTTAAAAAAATAGTTAAGTTGATATGAAAAAATTAGATAAACTCTTTGAGTAATGTACACCTGTTTTAAAAGATAATCGTTGGGTAACTTTTCACAGACAACAAATTCAATGTGATAAAATAGACCACCTACAACTGGTCATGTAAATAGTAAAATACCATTTCCATTTTATTTAAAAAATTTGGATAATTCAAATTAATGTTGTATCTTTGTTAAACAAAAGATAAGAGATATGAAATACGAACCAAACAACGAACTAACCGATGAACAACTTAAAAAGTTGGGTGAAGATGATTTTGATAAACTGTTAGAATATTTGGATTCTCAAGCTGATTATCTAAAGCAATTCGTTAAACCACTTTCATCGTATCATACAAAACGATTTGCATCAGTAGCCGCGGCAACTCAAGGTAAAACTATTACTAATGAGGAATTAAAAGCAGCTAACAAAATTGGTAAGGAGAATGAACAAGAGGCTTTTGATAAGATAAAAGATAGAGTAGAAGAATACGAAAAGAACCATCATAAATATAAAGATGAAGGAATTGTAAATATAAAAACACATCGTTCCCAATGGTTCGATTAAATTAAACAAATAAGACGTTATGGCACAAATTATTGGAGAAACGCAACCAAACAAACCACACATAGATTTATCGAAGGCAACTGAGATGAGTTGTCAAGAATGTGCGGGAACTGTATTTATACCTGCAAACAAATTTCTAAAGGTATCAAAAATTATTACCGGAACATCTAAGGATGCAATCATACCGGTTGAAATTTATGTCTGTGGAGATTGTGGTGAAGTGGCAGACGAATTACTCCCAGAGGAATTAAAGAAAAAACAATAGATGTTAAAACTATCATAGAAGTTAGTGTTACCAATCACATGAAAACTAAAACATTTAAAATAACCATATCTAAGTGGTTGAAATTAATAGATACTAGTATCTCCATTGGATGAAAAAGTGAGTGATTTACTTAATCAATTTACTTAATAGATAAAACACAAATTATGGCAAGAGTAAGTTACTCACAATTCGGCATGTATTCATCGTGTCAACAACAATATAAGTTAAATTATATAGATAAGTTAGGAGTGTTCAATGCGAACATTCATTTAATTTTCGGATCCAGCATGCATGAGGTCATCCAACACTTTTTGGATGTCATGTATAATAAAACCAAAAAACAAGCCCTTCAACTCAATCTTGAACAAATGTTATTCGATAAACTCGTAGAAAATTTCAAGAAAGAACAAGAGAAAATGGATGAAGGTGCACCATGTACTCAAGCCGAACTTGGTGAATTCTTTGAAGATGGTAAGGCAATCCTTGAATACTTCACAAACAAACTAGATAAGTTATATTCTAAGACTGGGTTTAGGTTGGTTGCAATCGAACAAGTTTTAAATGCAGAAATAAAACCAGGCGTTAATTTCATAGGTTTCATTGATATTCTTTTAGAAGATTTAACTACCAATGAATACATTATCATTGATTTAAAAACTTCAACGAGAGGTTGGAACAAATATCAAAAGGCAGATAAAGTTAAATTATCTCAAATGTTATTGTATAAGAAGTTCTATTCTGATAAATACAATATTCCATTAGATAAGATAAAAGTAGAATATCACATTCTTAAACGAAAATTATTCGCAGGATCTGATTTTCCAATTCCACGTATCTCTAAGTTTGTACCTGCAAATGGTAAACCTTCGGTAAACCGAGCTTGGAATGATTTTCTAAATTTTGTAAATTCAGTTTACGGTGATGATGGTGAAGTTATTCAAACTGATTTCCCAGCAAATAAAGGAAAACCTTGCGATTGGTGTGAATTCCGTGCTAAGAATCTTTGTCCTGCATGGAAATAAGTAAAATAATCAAAGGCTTTTTATCAAAGTTTTATATTTATATATATATTTATTTATAGATTATAAAACCCCAACAAAAAGTTATGAAAACTAAAGCAGAAACAAAATTAACAACGGTGAAGATTATTAAAAATCTTTACTCACAATTCAAAAGAATTTCGTTTGATTCAAATATCACATTACAAAAATTAGTTAATCGCTCGGTTACTAAGTATATTGAAGATGATGATTATAGAAACGAGATAAATAACTACGATAAACTACAAGATAGTGGTTCACAATTTTAAATTTTATTAAATGTCAGACAGAAAAAAGAAAAAGATTCTTTTATTATCAGATGATTTACGTATGTCATCTGGTATTGCAACCGTATCAAAAGATTTAGTGTTTGGAACCTTTGAACATTATGATTGGGTTCAATTAGGGGCAGCAGTAGAACATCCAGATAAAGGTAAAGAAATTGATTTGGGTGATGATGCTCGTAAGATTAGTGGTATTGAAGATGCTTCTCTTAAAATCATTCCATATAGTGGTTATGGTGATGCTAATATTCTTCGTGAATTAATTATGAGACATCAACCAGATGCAATCCTACATTTTACAGACCCGAGATATTGGAGATGGTTATATGAAATGGAGGCAGAATTGAGACAAACTATTCCACTCATGTATTACAATATATGGGATGACCTTCCAATACCGATGTACAATAAAGATTATTATGCATCGTGTGATGCGTTGTTTTCAATCTCAAAACAAACATATGGTATAAATCATAATGTTTTGGAAGAGGGATTTGATGGTGAATTTGATATGATTAGTTAATAACTTTTTTTAACTTTTTTGTATGTTTTTTAACTTTTCTTATATTTATATATAGAGGAAATAATAATGAAAGAATATTTACGAAATTGTCCAAAATGTAATGAAGTTTTAACTTATAAAAGTAAAAAAACTTTTGATTTCGCTAATAAGAAAATTTCAATATGTAGAAGTTGTAGTAATTTTGGAAAAAATAATCCTTTTTACGGAAAATATCATACGACAGAGCATATTGAATATATGAAGAAAATTGGTTCTAATGAGAATTACATTAAAAGTAGAAAGATTGTTAGTGAAAAATTAAAAGAAGTTTCTAAATCAGATACTCATAAGAAAAAATTGAGTATTGCTTCTAAAAAATGGCATCAACATAATGATAATCCAATGAAAGATAAAACTCATTCTGATGAAGTTAAAGAACTATTACGATTACAATCTATAAATCAATGGAATAAATATAGAAAAACAGATGAATATAAAGAATGGTTGAATAATAAACCCGAATATGAATTATATTATATAAAGGTTATAGAAATTACGAATACTAATGATTTATCTAAATTAAAAAATTGGTCAAAAAGAAATAAATATCATAAATATGAATTAGACCACATTTATCCAATTTCTAAAGGGTTTAAGAATAACATACCAGCTGAATTAATTGGCAATGTTAATAATTTAAGAATAATTACTCAATCGGAAAATCGTTCTAAAAATGATAAAATTACTATAATACCAGAACATATTAAAAAATGGCAAAAAGAACAATTAGTATAAACGAAGAAGCTTATAGAAAAATATCCAACTTTTGTAAAGAAAACACATTGATTATGACTGCTTGGGTTGAAAAGATGATTTTAGAAAAAATAGAAGAACTTAAAAATAATAAATAATGCAGTCATTAAATAATAAAGAAAAACCAAAAGTGATAATTAAGTATGTACCACATGGAATTAATCCAGATTTATACAAACCAACTGAAGTACCACAAGATTTCAGACAAAAACTTTTAGGTGATAAAGATTACAAGTTTGTTCTATTTTGGATGAACCGAAACATTAAAAGAAAACAACCATCAGATGTAATTTGGGCATTTTCCAAATTTAGAGATTCTTTACCCGAAGAAGATAAAGATAAGGTATGTTTGATAATGCACACAGCGCCTATTGATAACAATGGTACTGATTTAATTAAGGTTGCCGAAACTCTCGCACCCAATTGTGATATTAAGTTTTCAACCGATAGAATCTCACAAGAACAATTAAATTATTTATACAATTTATCAGATTGTACCATTAATATTGCAGGTAACGAAGGATTTGGTTTAGTAACCGCAGAATCTGTTATGGCAGGTACCCCATCAATTGTAAATGTTACTGGTGGATTACAAGACCAATGTGGGTTTAAGAAAGATGGAAAGTATCTAACCGCAGATGATTACATTGAGATAGGTTCTCTACATAATTGGAGAGATTGGGAAGATAAAGTAACTCATGGTAGTTGGGTAAAACCAGTCTGGTCAAGAGTACAAACAATGGTAGGTTCAGTACCAACCCCATATATCATCGATGATAAAGTGGATGTATATGAGGTGGCTGATGCAATTAGATATTGGTACGATAAAACACCCGAAGAAAGAAAAGAAGCCGGATTAGAAGGTAGAAAAGAATTCCAAGGTGAAATGGGATTAAGTAGAGAAAATATGTGTCAAACTCTTGTTGATGGAATTGAAACTACTTTTAAAAATTGGAAACCAAAGAAAAAATTCAACGTATATAAACTTAGATAATGAGTAAACCAATATTTATAATTCGCACACCAGGTTATTGGACATCAAACCAACTAAACGAATCTCGTAAGGTGATTCATGGTATGAAAGATTTGAATGAAGATTATCATATTATTATTTTACAAGATAATGAAGTGGAAACTCCTACATTTGAATGTTACAATTCACCACATGAACCTGAGAAAATAGAAGAAATAACAAAACTTACTCAGTTATCCATCGATAGATGTTTACGAAATGAGGAAGAAAACCGATTAAACGAATTAGATAATGAGTAAACCAACATTAGTATTTCAGGCACCAATTGCATGTAGAGCAGGATATGGTGACCATTCAAGAGACATATTAAAATCACTTTTCGAGTTGGATATGTATGATATTAAAATCATTCCAACGAGATGGGGAAATACTCCCCAAGACCAGATAGACCCTCAAACCGATTTTGGTAAAAGGGTATTAGAAAATATCACAACCCAACTAACTCAACAACCAGATATTTATATTCAAGTATCAGTTGCCAACGAGTTTAGAAAACTTGGTAAGTATAACATTGGTATAACCGCAGGAGTAGAATCTACCATCGCACCTTCTGAATTTTTACAAGGAGGTAACCAAATGGATTTGATTATAACACCATCTCAGTTTACCAAAGATGTTTTAGTAAAAACTTCATTCAACCAAGTTGATAAAAATACCAAACAACCGGTTGGAGAGTTAAAACTAACTACACCCGTAGAAGTTTTATTTGAAGGAGTAAATTTAGATGTATTCAATGGTAAATCTTCTAAATCTATTTTAGAAGGAGTAGATACTGATTTCAACTTCCTATTTGTAGGACATTGGTTAAGTGGTGACTTGGGACAAGATAGAAAAGATGTAGGAATGATGATTAAAACATTCTGTACTGTTTTCAAAGATTTACCAAAGAAACAACAACCTGGTCTTATTCTTAAAACATCTGCCGCTGGATTTTCGGTAGGTGAGAGAGAACAAATAGCAAGTAAGATTAAGCAAGTAACTGATGAGTATGGTGATAAGTGTCCTCCTATCCATTTAGTATTTGGCGATTTATCAGAAACAGAACTAAACTCACTTTACAACGATGATAAAATTAAGGCATTCTTAATGTTTACCAAAGGAGAAGGGTATGGTAGACCACTTGCAGAATTTGCTACAACTGGTAAACCAATTTTGGTTTCTGATTGGAGTGGATTTAAAGATTTTTTACCAAAAGAAAACACAATTTACTTAGAAGGAAGTTTAACACCCATTCATAAATCAGCAGCAAATAAATTTCTATTAGGAGATGCAAAATGGTTTACGGTAGATTACTCTAAAGCAGCACAAAAGATTTTTGATGTACATAAGAATTACAAAACATATCTGAAAAAATCAAAACCATTAATAACAAATATCCAAAAGAACTTCTCCATAGAAAAACAAACTGAAGTTCTAAAAGGAATACTTGATAAGTATGTAAAGGTTCAACGGAAAGTAGAATTAAAACTACCAACTATAAACAAATTATAGAATGGCATATACAAGACAATATAAACAATTTTTAAAACCAGAGAAACGGGTTGCAAAGGCTCTAATCAAACCAAGAAATATATACAGAATTACCACCTACAAAGGTGGTAATCCTGATACTAAAGGCGGGGAAGAAGCTAGATATATTTTTGTAATTGGTATCATTGATGGAAAAGTTCACTCAATTAAGTTAAATGATATCAGGCCGGTTGATTTTACTAATTTTATTGGTAAACTTAGAGATAAAAGAATACCATTAGGTTCAGACCAGATGTTATGGTTATTCCTAAAAAAGTTTTCGGTAGATGGTAAAAGTTTATTTGAAACTTATGTAAAAAACAATTCTAAAATCTATTCCAACACACTTGGAAATTACAGAACTTACTTTTTAAAGAATATACAAAACGTATATGAAATTCGTTTTGAAGAAGATTTCCTAAGAGAACTATTCAAAGAAGGTTCAACCGCATCAACACGACAGGCAGATATAGAACAAGAGATAGATGAAAACGATTAGTTACGCAATAACCGTATGTAATGAGATTGAGGAGTTAACTAAACTTCTCAATTTTTTACAAAATCATATTAGAGAAGATGATGAAATCGTAGTTCAATACGATGAAACATCTGTTACTCAAGAAGTTATGGAATACTTAGATATCATGTCTAAGATGCATTCTTACACCATAGTAGGGTTTCCACTCAATAAAGATTTTGGTACCTTTAAAAACAATCTAAAGAACCATTGTACGAAAGATTATATCTTCAGTATCGATGCAGATGAACTACCACATGAAAATTTGGTAAATTGGTTACCACAAGTATTAGAAGATAATCCAGTCGATGTAGTATTTGTCCCAAGAGTAAATACAGTTGATGGATTAACTCAAGAACATATCCAAAAATGGGGATGGCCAATTACTAAGATGGAATCTCAGATAGATGAAAAAATAATGGATACGGATGATGAAGAATATAAATTATTAAAAAAACTTGGTTATGTTATTGAAGAAACTCCAGTTTAACTATACTTATATATATGGTATAACAAACAAGAGTTTATAAAATGAGTAAATATCCAAAAGATTTTAAATTTGAACGAGAATGTCCAACTTGTAATAACATAATTACGTATAAATCATATCAAGGATATGAGTCTGGATTAAAACGAGGTAGTAGTTGTCAAAAATGTGGATGTGGTTGGAGTAAAGGACAAACCAAAGAAACCAATCCAAGTATAGCTAAAATGGCTATATCGATTTCCATCGCCAACAAAGGTTGTATTCCATGGAATGTGGGATTGACTAGAGAAACCCACCCATCTCTAAAAATAATCGGAGATAAGCGAAAGGGTGTGAAACATACTAATTCGGCCAGAGAAAAGATATCCAATGCAAGTATTACACATTGGAAAGATTTGCAGTATAGGGAATTGGTAATATCGAGAGTTAAGGAATCATTTACCGAGGAACGAATTACAGAATGGCGAACTAAGATGGAGACAAATGGGCAGTTTACTCCATTGAGTGAAAAAAATGATGTGGAACAATACAGACAATTGGTTTGGTATCATACACGAAGAAATGATTTGAACTTATTGCCAAATTCGGAAAAACGTGGTAAACTTGATGAAGTTGAAGATGCATATCATTTAGACCATGTATATAGTATCACAAGTGGGTATATAAATAAGGTATCTCCTGAGATTATCGGTAGTATTTATAATCTCAGATTCATCCCAGTAGTAGAAAACATAAAAAAAAATATAAAAAACAATATATCACTAAAGAAACTCAAAAAGTTATATTATGGCAAAAGTTAAAGTAAAATATTACAAACCCATAAATGGATTTCCAGATTATCAATTAAGAGTATATCGTAGAACCGAAGAAGTGGAGTGGAAAAACAAAGTACATGAAACTCTAACTGGTTATGATACTTTTTCAAACTTTCCATCAGAAGAAGAATGGTCTTTATACCACCCAAAGGAAATCCAAAGACAAGAAAAACAAAACGAATTTTACAATACCATATAATGTTCAAAGAAACTAAAAAAAGAACTTTATTTAAAACTCTCTCTTGGAGAGTTTTTGCAATATCCAATTCTTGGGTAATTTTATCATTAGGATTAGCAGAATCTAATTTTTGGAACGCAATTATAATGAACATAAGTGGTCTTATATTTTTTTATGGATTTGAAAGATTTTGGAACAGAATAAATTACGGAAAAGAAAGTAAATAATGATAGGAATAATAGGACAGGGTTTTGTTGGTAATCCATTTTTATGAAAGTAACTTTTATATACGCATACGAAAACGAAGAATGGTCAACACCTATGGCTCTTGTAAAAGAGTTTCAATCACAAGGTTGGGAAGTTGATTTTGTTTCTATTGGTTCTAATAGATTACGGAATTGGAATGATTATCAAATAAAAAATTGGTTAACATCAAACCCACAAACCGATATAGTTTTATTTATGGATTGGGGTAGATTTAATTCACCTCTTTTAGATAAAACTTTATTACCAAATACATTTTGGATTCAAGAGAGTGGAGATGATCCACAGAACTTTGAAAAAAACTTTCCAAAATCAAATAGATTTCATATCACACTTTCACCTGATATGGATTCGGTAGAAGAATATAAAAATCGTGGTATAGATGCTTATTGGTGGACTCATTTCGCCGATACAAGAATTCAATTTCCATTGGAAATCAAACCAGAATATGTGGGAGTAACTACACGAGGGTATGGAAATTCTTCTTTTTTAAATACTTTAACAAATCATGGTAATGGTACTATTGGAAATCGAAATGGACTAAATGCAACCGAACATACTGAATTCCTTAACAAAGGATTAATGGTATTACAAAATTCAAGATGGGGTGAAATTACTCGTAGGATTTTTGAAGGAATGGCTTGTAAAAAGTTGGTATTATGTGATAGATTAGCAGAATCAAAAAAATTACACGAACTATTTATTGAAGGTAAGGATATTATCTTTTACAATAATATTGTAGATTGTATAAATAAATTAAATTATTACCAAGAAAATTCAGAAGAACGAGAAAAAATCGCTGAGAATGGTTATAATAAAGTTTTACAGAATCATACCCAAAAACAACGAGTAGAATTTATAATAGAAAAATATAAAAATTGGAAATCAAATGAGTAAAAAGATATTAGTAACTGGTGGAGCCGGATTTATAGGAACTAATCTTATCAAAAGATTATTATCAGAAGGACATGAAGTTCATTCTTTGGATAATTACGATAGTGGTTTAAAACAAAATGAACAAAATGGTTGTAATTATATTACGGGTGATATAGAACAAATTGGAATATATAAGAATGATGGATTTGAATTAGTTTATCACCTTGCAGCTCTATCTCGTATTCAACC
>Ga0209702_10009270_pt1 | contig 11055 bp, 8 predicted proteins | sample FRY01_FD_187210 | JGI IMG/M metagenome (GOLD analysis project Ga0209702, IMG submission 187210) | Freshwater microbial communities from Lake Fryxell liftoff mats and glacier meltwater in Antarctica - FRY-01 (SPAdes) (version 2) | ecosystem: Environmental > Aquatic > Freshwater > Ice > Glacier... | reverse complement strand
CGCGGCGACAGCAGCGAGCGGACGCGGCCAGTCGGGTTGGTGAGCGAGCGGTTTTGCGGACCGCCATCAACCGTGAACACATCGGTCACGTTGTCGTACTTGATCTGCGAGCCGCTTGACTCATCCGTCAGTTGCGCACCCTTGTAGCGGCGCAGCACCGCCTGGCGGATGAATTTGACAACGTCAGTACGGCTGTCGTAGTCAATCCGCTCGCCCTCGCCTTCAATAAATTCGTCCAGGCCTTCGCGCTTTTTACGGTAAAAAGCCAGCTTGCCGGGGGCGGCCAGCACGGTGGCCTTCTGGTAGCCCTCGGGGTCTTGCTCCACATCGACACGCTCGCCGCGGATGATGATGCTGCCCTTGGTAATGACCACGTTGCCCGTAAAAACGCTGGTTTGCTTCAAATCGTCGTAGCGCAGGGCATCTGACTCTGCGTTCATGGGCATGTCCCGATCCGACGTTTCGGCCCGGGCGGAACCCAGGACAAACGCTGCAACGGCGCAGGCGGCGATCAATAGGGACTGTGGGTATTTCATAAAGGCACGAATCTTGCTGCTTATAATTGTTTTTGATTGTAGCCACCCAATTTCCCTGAACCAGCGGTGACAAGCGGTCTTGCCAATAAAAACCCGCCGGATCAGGGCGGGGGGTTATTGGGGTCAGGGTTATTGGGGTCAGACACCAATTTCGCTGCGGTGCGAAGCACCGCCCCCGAAGGGCGAGCCGAAGGCTAGTCGAATTTGGGCTCTGACCCCAAAAACCCCCCTTTATTTGCTTTTTCGAACCGTGCCAACTAGGTAATCGGTCACCCCCAGTGCGCGCTCCATGCTGCCGGCCTGGCTGCCGTCGGTGTAGAAGCGGCCGGCAATGCCAAGGGCCGGAACGCCCTGCACCTTGTACTGGTCCTGCAACTGCGTGGCCTTGCGCACCTTGGTGACGATGGGGAAGGAGTTGTAGGCTTCGACAAACTTGGCCTTGTTGATGCCCTGCTTTTCAACCCACGCCGCGATCTGGTCGCCATTGGTGAGTGCTTGCCGCTCGAGGTGAATGGCGTTGAAGACCTTCATCTGCATCTCATCGACCTTGCCCATGCTTTCAAGCACGTAATACAAGCGTTGCTGCGGCTCAAAGTCTGGCCTGAACGACACCGGCACGCGCCGGATGGCCACGTCTTTCGGCTGCTTTTTAATCCAGCGTTCCAGTTGCGGCTCGAAGGCGTTGCAGTGCGAGCAGCTGTACCAGAAGAACTCGACCACCTCGATCTTGCCGGCAGGTGCCTCAGTGGGCGCTGCTTTGTCCAGCGTGAGGTAGTCGGTACCTTCCTTGGGCGCTTTGCCCTGCGCCAGCGCCGCGCCAGAAAACCCGAGACTGGCGGCTGTAGCGCTTGCTGTGGCGGCTACCGCCGATATTGAAAACTCACGTCGTTGCATTGATTTCTCTCCTTAATATTTCACACATTGAGTGTTGGATGTTTTGCGCCGAAAAAGTTCAAAGCCGATTAAAGGGCGCTTCTAGAAATTCAGATTTTCGGGATGAAGTGCAAGGCGCACGGAGCGCAGGAACCGGAACGTACTTCAGGTACGTGAGGATTTCGAGCACCGCGCAACGCCGCAATTCGCCCGAAAAATGAATTTATGGAAGTGCCCTTAAGTGGCATCAGCGCTGCACCCGCACCAGCGCGGTTTCAATCGCGTTGCTGTCGAGCTTTTCCTTGGTTTTATCGGCATCGTCTTTTTTGTCAAATGGACCAAGGCGTACGCGGTAAACGGTTCTGCCAGATTGCTCACGCTCCGTCACCTTGGCTTGATACCCCATCAGTGACAGCTTGGCGCGCTGCTGCTCGGCCTCTTCAGGCGAGCGGAAAGCACCCGCCTGAATGAAGTAGCTGAAAGGATCGGCACCAGCGCTGGCCACGTCAGTATCTGGCTTGGGGGCTGACTTGGCCTTTGCCAGGTCACCCAGCGGGTCGTTTGAAGCCGCTGCCTTGGCAGTACTCAGGGCATCTGCTGCTGGCGCTGCATTTTCTGCCGGGGGCGCAGTGCCTACCGAGCCAGAGGCTACAGCAGAAGGACGGGCCGGATTTTTACCCGCCAGCGGGGTGTTCGGGTTCCAGTCCTTGTTCTTTTTGGCTTCAGCGGCATCGTTTTCAGCACTGTGCGACTGGCTTTTGTTCAAAAATGGTACGGGCACCTTGGTCACGTAAACCGCCACTGCCAGCGCCGCACCCAGGCCCAGCAGCCCGCCAATGATGATGCCCAGCAGCGTGCCGCCGCGTTGTTTGTTCATAGTCAGCATTGTGATTTTGGTCGAGTGCGTCATTCTGAGGCCATCTTTTGTGGATTCACATTTTGCGGGGCGCGCTAACACCCAGCACAGCCAAGCCATTGTGCAACACCTGCGCGGTCGCCGCGACCAACGCCAGGCGCGCGGTTTTAACCACCGCATCGTCCACCAGAATGCGCTCGGCATCGTAATAGCTGTGGTAGCAGGCGGCCAGCTCGCGCAGGTAAAAGGCCACGTCGTGCGGTGCAAACCCGCTGGCGGCGTTGGTCAGCATGTCGGGGTATTTGGCGATCAGCAGCATCAGCGCTTGCGCCTGCGGGCTGTCGAGTGGCGACAGATCAGCGCCCTTCAGGTCTGCCACCTCGCCGCCCCAGCTCGATAACACCGAGCAGATGCGCGCATGGGCGTACTGCACGTAATAGACCGGGTTTTCGTTGTTCTTGCTCAGGGCCAGGTCGATGTCGAAGACATACTCGGTGTCGGGCTTGCGGCTGAGCAGGAAAAAGCGCACCGCGTCCTTGCTGGTCCATTCGATCAGGTCGCGCAGCGTGACGTAGCTGCCGGCGCGCTTGGAAATCTTCACTTCCTCGCCATGGCGCACCACACGCACCATGGTGTGCAGCACGTAGTCGGGGTAGCCTTGCGCAATACCGGCACCGGCCGCCTGCAGGCCGGCGCGCACGCGGGCGATGGTGCCGTGGTGGTCCATGCCCTGGATGTTGATGGCCTTGGTGAAACCGCGTTCCCACTTGGCCAGGTGGTAGGCCACGTCGGGCACAAAGTAGGTGTAGCTGCCGTCGCTTTTTTTCATCACGCGGTCTTTGTCGTCGCCGTAGTCGGTCGATTTGAGCCACAGCGCGCCGTCCTGCTCGTAGGTCTTGCCGGCGATTTTTAGTTTGGCGACGGTGGCTTCGACGCGGCCTGAGGTATACAAGCTCGACTCAAGGTAATAGTTGTCGAACTGCACCGAGAAGGCCTTCAAATCCAAATCCTGCTCGTGCCTCAAATAGGCAACCGCGAATTGGCGAATCGAATCAATGTCACGAATATCACCTGATGCGGTGAACTCACGATCATCAGATTTGACGGTTTTTTTAGCCAGAAAATCGTCTGCGATATCCTGAATGTAGCTGCCGTTGTACGCCACCTCCGGCCAATCTTTATCGCCCGGTTTGAAGCCTTGCGCACGTGCGAGGGTGCTCATTGCCAGTGTATGGATCTGCACGCCCGCATCGTTGTAATAGAACTCGCGGTAAACGTCCCAGCCCTGGGTGGCAAACAGGTTGCAGATCGCGTCGCCCAGCGCCGCCTGTCGGCCGTGGCCCACATGCAGCGGGCCGGTCGGGTTGGCCGAGACGAATTCGACGATCATCTTGCGCTGGCCGGCATCGGGCTGGGTGCCGTAGGCCGCGCCGGCCTGGAGCACCTCGCGCACAGTGGCCTGCTTGGCGGCAGGCTTGAGGCGGATGTTGATAAAGCCCGGGCCGGCAATCTCCACTGTATCGACCCAGCGCTCAAAAGCCGGGGCCCGCAGCAAAGCGGCGCGCAGGTTTTCCGCCACCTGGCGCGGGTTGAGCCTGAGCGGTTTGGCCAGCTGCATGGCGGCCGTGCAGGCCAGATCGCCATGTGCCGCCACCTTGGGGGACTCAAAAGCAGCGCTGGCGCCGGCGCCGGGGGAAAATTCTTCCAGCCCGGCGGCCAGGGCCGCAAGCAGGTCTTGTTTAATCGAGAGCATCGGGCGATTTTACGGTGAAGGGCGGCGGGACCCAGGCCGACGGCGGGGCCGCCCGTCCCAAGTCGGCCAGTCGCCCCAGCGCCCTTCTTACTTGCCTGAAGCCGTGAGCTTGGCAAACTGGCTCAGCACATGCCGGGTCCAGTAAGCGATGTCGTACTTCTGGACATGGGCCCACAGCCGCTGCATGCGGGCGAGGCGCTCCTCCTCCGGCATGTCCAGCGCCCGGTCAAGGGCGTCGTCCATGGAACTGCGGCTGAAGGGGTTGACCAGCACGGCATCATCGAGCTCCATGGCCGAACCCGCAAACTCCGACAACACCAGCACGCCGGACTCACCTTTTTTGGCCGCCACAAACTCCTTGGCGACCAGGTTCAGGCCATCGCGCAGGGGGGTGATCCAGGCGATGTCGGCCGCGCGGTAGGCGCAGACCACTTCCTCAAACGGCAGGGGCGTGGTCGAGAGCATGATGGGCAGCCAGCTCATGGTGCCGAAATGGCCGTTGATGCGTCCCACCAGCTGCTCGATCTTGCGCTGCTCAACCTTGTAGGCCTCCATGCCGTCGGCCGCCGACACCGTCACCAGCAGCAGCTTGACCCTTCCGGCCAGCTCGGGCCGCCGGTGCAACAGGCGGTCAAAGGCGTCGAGTTGCTGGCGCGTGCCCTTGGCGTAGTCCACCCGGCTGACCGACACGATCAGAATTTCAGCGTTCAGGTCGCTGCGAATTTTGGCGGTGCGGGCCAGACCGGCTTCGGATTCCACCACCGCCGAGATCAGCTCAGGGGTGGTGCCTATGGGCCAGGTGTCGATCAGGATGCTGCGCCCCTGGTAGTCCAGGCTGGTTGTCACCACGGGCTCGGACATGGCTTGCCCGGTGGTCTGCAGCGGCTCGGGCACGGGTACCTCATGCCGGGTGATGCCGGCGCGCAGGCCCTGGGCGACGGCGCAGAAGTTCTGGCTGTAGCGCGGAACATGGAAGCCGAGCATGTCGCAGGCCAGCAAGCTGTCGAGGATCTCGTCGCGCCAGGGCATGATATTGAACACATCGGGGCCCGGAAAAGGCGTGTGATGCAGAAAGGCGATCTTCAGGTCGGGGCGCAACTGGCGGATGAATTTCGGCACCAGCCACAGGTTGTAGTCATGCACCCACACCACCGCGCCCTGGGCGGCCTGCTCACAGGCGGCCTCGGCAAACAGCCGGTTCACCTCGCGAAACGTGGCCCAGTGGGTGTTTTCCGTGGAATACAGCGAGGGGAAGGAGTTGAGCACCGGCCACAAGGCTTCTTTCGAGGTCACGTGGTAGAACTGGTTGATCTGTTCGGCATCCAGCGGCAGACGCACCACGTCGTAGGCCCCGAAGCTGTCGTTCATGGTGATGCGACGTTGGAAATTGGCCGGCTTGCCGGCCGGGTGTTTTTTCCAGGCGACCCAGACGGCCTTGTCCACATGGCTGAAAAAACCCTTGATCGACGGCAGGATGCCGTTCGGACTGCGCGGCTCGCGCAGCGTGGTTTTACCGTTTTCCACGACCTCTTCGTACGGTTGACGGTGATAGACGATGACCAGTTCGGTGTTCATATTTTTCTCTTTCAATGAAAGCGTTGCAAGGCTTCGAGCACGCCGCCGGCGCCCTCCAGCTCGCTGTGATGCACGTTCGCCATGCCGACCAGCGCCTGGGCCAGCAAGGGTTCGCGGTTGGCCACGGCCACACCGGTCAGGCCGGTCTGAAACAGCGACAGATCGTTCAGGGTGTCGCCCGCCACCAGCGTTCTTTCGGGTGCCAGGCCCAGAGCCTGCAGCGCCTTGAGCAGGGTCGGGCCCTTTTGCACGCCGCGCGGCAGGACGTCAAAATAAATCTCCGCCGACAGCAGCACATCAAAGCCCAGCCGCACGATGGCGTCGCGGGCGGCGCGCGCCAGCGACGCATCGGAGTAAAAGCAGGAGATGCGTCGGCCTTCCACCATCGGCTGGATTCGCAAGTGCGCATGGCCGCGCAACGCCGCGTGGATGCGTTCGCGGGCATCCGATGCCCAGGCCTGATCCAGCCAGGCCTCCATGGCGCTGTGCGGCAGGTGCAGCGGGCCGGTGTAAAAGCTGGTGCCCACATCGGCAATGATGTGGTCGGGCTGCAGAGGCAGCTCGGCCAGCACGTCCTGCATGGCGCCCAGGCTGCGACCGCTGGCGTAGATCAGGACAATCTGCTCGCGGCGCGCAAGGATCCAGTCGTACAAGGCCGTGCGCTGGGCGGGCGTGCCGCCCAGAAAGGTCCCGTCCAGATCCGTGGCGAGTATGGTTTTTTGCATGTCAGTTCCTTGATTCCCGTTGCCGGGCAGCGAATTGGAGGGCGCACCGGCGAAAAGCCGGGACGCAGCCGTCGGGGTTCAGCCGGCCGAAGGCAAGCGTCCGAGGGGCGAAGGGCAGGCAGCGACTAGCCGCCTGCGCAGCAGCCAAGGCGCGCCGACCCTGGAGCCCAAAACCCTCTTCACGCCTCCCGCTACGCCCCCCCGCCTGGCGATCAACCAGGTCGCCAGAACATCATGGGCAGCAATAGGCGTGTTGAGCAGTTCTGTCATCGTTAGGGGGGCCTTGTCGAGCAAAATGAAAAGGGCATTGAGCCTGCGCACAGGGGGCTCAAAAAACGAAAGATCCTGATGGATGCACATATTTTAACAGCTGATGCAAACAAATGTGGAAAATCCGTCTAATTAACCCCAAAATTGGCGCTTAAAGCGCGTAACCACGCGCCAGCAACACAGCGGCCAGCGGGATCAGCGGCAGCAGGTGCGCCTGCGTCATCACTCGCTTGCGGGCCTGTTTGATCTGCAGAAACACCGCGTAAATGCCGTTGGCCGGCGCGTCAAAGTCCGGCAGCAGCGCGATCGTGACGTCGGCCTCGCTGTAGCCCAGGCCGCTGCGGCTGTGCTCGCCAAGTGTGGGCGGGTTCAGGCGGACGCCAGGGCGCTCGCCGCATCAAACCATTACATACAATAAGTCATGGAAAAATCAAAAGTCGGGCCGGCGGTGCCACGTGCTGTTCTCTTCGACGCTTACGGCACGCTGTTCGACGTGTACAGCGTGGGCCTGCTCGCGGAGCAGTTGTTCCCGGGCCAGGGCCAGGCGCTCGGCGTGCTCTGGCGCGACAAGCAGATTGAATACACCCGGCTGGTGACCACCAGCAAGCGCGGCCCGCAGCTTGAGTCGGTCTATCAGCCCTTCTGGGAACTGACCCGTGCCGACTTGCGCTACGCCTGCAAAAAACTCGGACTGGCCCTGACAGCCGAGCATGAACAGCAGTTGATGAACCAGTACCGCCATCTGTCGGCTTTTCCGGAAAATCGCGAGGTCTTGCAGGCGCTGAAAAAGCGCGGCATCGTCACCGGCATTTTGTCCAACGGCGACCCGGCCATGCTGGACGTGGCCGTCAAGTCCGCCGGGCTGGGGGGCTTGCTCGACCATGTGATCAGCGTCGACAGCATCCGCCAATATAAAACCCACCCGGACGCCTATGCCCTGGGCCCGCAGGCGACCGGGCTGGCCGCGTCGCAGATCGCCTTTGTCAGTTGCAACAGCTGGGACGCGCTGGCCGCGACCTGGTATGGCTACCAGACGCTGTGGGTCAACCGTTACCATCTGCCCTTTGAAGAACTGGGCACGCCACCCACCCGCAGCGGCAGCACGCTCAATGACGTACTTGGCTTTTTTTCTGCCGAATGATTCTGTTTTTTGATTTTGATGAGGTTACACACCATGACGAAACGCACTAATTCCCACCGACTGCAAGTCGCGACCAAGCTGTATCAATTCATAGAAGACAAGGTGCTGCCCGGCACAGGCGTTAACAGCGAGAAGTTCTGGAAAGGTTTTGATGTCATCGTGCAAGACCTGGCCCCGAAAAACATCGCCTTACTGGCCGAGCGTGACCGCCTGCAAGCCGCGATGGATACCTGGCACAAGGCCAACCCGGGCCCGATCAGCGATATGCCGGCTTACCGCGCTTTCCTGAAACAAATTGGCTACCTGGTCCCGGTGACGGGCACAGTGCAATGCGACACCATCCAGGTAGACGAAGAACTGGCCAAACTGGCGGGCCCACAACTGGTGGTGCCGCTTCTCAATGCCCGCTATGCCCTGAACGCCGCCAATGCACGTTGGGGTTCGTTGTACGACGCCCTGTATGGGACCGATATGATCAGCGAGACGAATGGCGCCGACAAGGGCTCGCGCTACAACCCGGTTCGCGGCGCCAAGGTGATTGAATACGCCCGCTATGTTCTGGACCGCATCGCCCCCCTCGCCAAGGGCTCACATATTGATAGCACGCTATACAGCATTCAAAGCGGAAAACTCTGTGTCCGCCTCAAAGACGGCGCGACCACCGAACTGGCTCAAAGTACCAAGTTCATAGGCTACCAGGGCAGTGCATCTGGGCCGTCGTCCATTTTGCTGCGCAACAATGGACTTCATATCGACATCCAGATCGACCGTAGCACGCGCATTGGGAAAAGCGACACGGCCGGTATCAGTGACCTGATTGTCGAGGCGGCGCTGACCACCATTTTAGACCTAGAAGATTCGATAACTGCCGTGGATGCCGACGACAAAGTACTGGCCTACAGCAACTGGCTGGGCATACTCAAGGGCACGCTGACCGAAGAAGTCGCCAAGGGCGGCAAGACCTTCACCCGTGGCCTGAATGCTGACCGTGAGTACACGGCCGCTAACGGCAAGGGCAGCGTCAAGCTGCACGGCCGCTCGCTCATGTTCCTTCGCAACGTCGGCCACCTGATGACCAACCCGGCCATCCTGTACAAAGCGGCAGATGGCAAATTGCGCGAAATCCCCGAAGGCATCATGGATGCAGTCATCACAGTGGCCATTGCCCTGCACGACCTGAAACCATCCAAAGGTAAGACCATTCGCAACTCGCGCAAGGGCTCCATTTACATCGTCAAACCCAAGATGCATGGCCCGACCGAAGTGGCCTTCGCAACAGAACTTTTCAGCCGGGTTGAAGCGCTGCTGGGGCTGAAGGAAAACACGGTCAAGCTTGGCATCATGGACGAGGAACGCCGCACCAGCGTGAATCTGGCAGCCTGCATCGAAGCCGCCAAACACCGCGTGGCGTTCATCAACACCGGCTTTCTGGACCGCACCGGCGACGAGATTCACAGCGCCATGCATTCCGGGCCAATGATCCGCAAACCACTGATGAAGAACTCAAACTGGCTTCGCGCCTATGAGTTGAGCAACGTCCTGATCGGTCTGACCTGCGGGCTACGGGGCCGTGCCCAGATCGGCAAAGGCATGTGGGCCATGCCTGATTTGATGGCGGACATGATGAAGCAAAAAATTGCGCACCCACAAGCCGGCGCCAACACCGCGTGGGTGCCCTCACCCACGGCCGCCACGCTGCATGCACTCCACTACCATCAGATAAATGTGGCCGCACTGCAGGAAAGCATGGAAAAATATGTCCATACCGCAAACGCCAAGATGCTGGAAGAAAAAATCCTGGATACCATTCTGCAGATTCCGACAGCGTTGGTTCCTTTCTGGACAGCGGCCGAAATTCAGCAGGAACTCGACAACAACGCGCAGGGCATTCTGGGCTACGTGGTGCGCTGGGTCGACCAGGGCGTGGGCTGCTCCAAGGTGCCGGATATCCACAACGTAGGCCTCATGGAAGATCGCGCCACGCTGCGCATCTCCAGCCAGCACATCGCCAACTGGCTGCTGCATGGCGTGACCAACCCGAAACAGGTGAACGCCACTTTCCAGCGCATGGCCGCCGTGGTGGACTACCAAAACTCGGGCGATCCGCTGTACAAGCCGATGGCCGGCCACTTCAAAACCTCAGCCGCGTACAAGGCCGCGTGTGATCTGGTCTTCAAAGGGCTGGAGCAGCCGAGCGGCTATACCGAGCCGCTGCTGCATGCTTGGCGGCTGAAGGTGAAGGCGGGGACTGCCTGATCGGCGATCAGGCAGCCAGTGCAGATTCCAGTGCATCAACAAACATGGCTGCCACATCAAACCCGGTCTGGTCAAAAATTTCCTGAAAGCAGGTCGGGCTGGTCACATTGATCTCGGTCACGCAGTCACCAATCACGTCAATACCTGCCAACAACAAGCCGCGCGCCGCTAGCACCGGGCCAATCGCCTCGGCAATCTCGCGGTCTCGCTTTGACAGCGCCTGGGCTACGCCTTTGCCGCCAGCTGACAGGTTGCCGCGCACCTCACCGCCCTGCGGAATGCGCGCCAGGCAGTGCGGCACCGGCTTGCCGCCTATCACCAGCACGCGCTTGTCGCCTTGCGCAATCTCGGGCAAAAACTTTTGCACCATCACGCTTTGCGCGCCGTTTTTATTCAGCGTTTCAATGATGCTGCCGAGGTTCAGGCCATCATCCCTGACCCTGAAAATCCCCATGCCACCCATGCCGTCCAGCGGTTTCAAAATGATGTCGCGGTGCTCGACCTGAAAGCGTTTGATGTCACCCGCATCGCGCGTGACCAGCGTCGGACCGGTGAACTGCGGGAACTCCATGATGGCGAGTTTTTCAGGGTGATCGCGCAACGCGCGCGGCTTGTTGAAAACTTTTGCGCCCTCGCGTTCGGCTTGCTCCAGCAGGTGGGTGCTGTAGAAAAACTCACTGTCAAACGGTGGGTCTTTGCGCATCACCACACAGCCAAAATCCTTGATCGCCTGCGGCCGCTCGTTCGGGTGTTGCTGCTCTGCGGTAAACCAGTCCGTGGCGTGGCCCGTGAGCGTGATGTCACGCACAAAGGCGGTCACGAATCCACCCCGCTCCCACATGATGTCTTTGGTCTCGCAAGTGCTGATGCGGTGGCCGCGCTTTTGCGCCTCGCGCATCATCACGAAGGTTGTGTCTTTGTAAATCTTGAACGATTCAAGCGGGTCGGCAACGAAGAGTATGTTCATGGTTTTGATGGGTTGGTCTGCTTTGTGAAAGTAATCAAGGTGGGATAGTGTTGCGCACATTGCTGCTGGCGATCACACCGCCGCCCAGGCAAACCTCGCCGTC
>Ga0209702_10009266_pt1 | contig 11060 bp, 8 predicted proteins | sample FRY01_FD_187210 | JGI IMG/M metagenome (GOLD analysis project Ga0209702, IMG submission 187210) | Freshwater microbial communities from Lake Fryxell liftoff mats and glacier meltwater in Antarctica - FRY-01 (SPAdes) (version 2) | ecosystem: Environmental > Aquatic > Freshwater > Ice > Glacier... | reverse complement strand
AAGTAGACGTCACTCTCCGAGTGACGCTTGGCATTCGTCACTCGGAGAGTGACGGCTACTTTAACGAACCGCGAACAGCATAACGATCTCCGTGATCTCTGTGCCCTCCGTGGTGAAGATTGCGATTCGATTTTTAAACCACGAGTGCAAAATTCGCCCGACGGAGAAATTTCGTCGGGCTTTTTTATGCGAGGGGCGAGGCGCGAGTCATTTTCTACCACGGAGTTCACGGAGTTCACGGAGTACACGGAGAAGGCAGAAAAACGCAGTACTTGCTTCGTGCTTGGTTCATAGTGCTTCGTTAAAAAGTTCGGGGTGAGTTGAACCAAGAACAAAAAACAAAGAACATAACTCATGTCTACCCTCCACTCTTCTGAAACTCCAATAGTGAACGCTGCGGTTTCATTCTCTCTTGAGGATCGAATTTGCGATCTGGGAGGTATCGATGCGTCGCGTGTTCGCTCAATTCCAGCGCCGGGTTCGGCGACGATCGCCGATTTGATTCGTGCTTCCACCGAAGACGGACGCATCTACGAATTGATCGACAATACCCTGGTGGAGAAAGCGAGTGGTTGGCAAGAATCGCTACTGGCGATGGTGTTAGGTCATTGGCTGGGAAATTTCCTCGACAATCACAATCTGGGCGTTGTGACTGGGCCTGATGGAATGTCACGCTTGTTTGGCAACACCGTTCGTGGACCAGATGTTGCCTTCGTCAGTTGGTCACGATTGCCGGGCGGACGATTGCCAACCGATCCTATCCCTGATCTCGTTCCGGATTTTGTGATTGAAGTTTTGAGCATAAGCAACACACGTAGCGAGATGGCTCGCCAGCGTCGCGAGTACTTTCAGGCGGGCGTTCGCCTGGTTTGGATGATTGATCCACGACGAAGGACAGTCGCAGTGTTCACGTCGCCGGAAACCGTTAAAATTGTTGACGAAGATGGGTGTCTTGACGGTGGGGATGTGCTTCCGGGCTGGCATGTCGATCTCGCCAGTTTATTTGCAACTCTGGACCAACGAGCGCCGACGGCGTCGGAGTAGCCAGTTGTTAGTTCTTGGTAAAAAACGTTCTTGGTTCTTGGTTCTTGGTTCTTGGTTCTTGGTTCTTGGTTCTTGGTTCTTGGTTCTTGGTTCTTGGTTCTTGGTGCGGGGTCAGAAAACTTGCTTGGGGCGTAGAGCGTGGGGCGTGGCTCTCTGCTCTTGCCGTCTATCGCCAGTTCCTTCGTGAACTCCGTGTCCTCCGTGGTGAGAAATGCGATTTAATTTACTGTGATAGCAAAAATTGCAATATTTTGGCGAGCGGCAGAAACTCTGGTTGCCGATTTGGGACAAATCGGCCTACGATGAACTCCGTGGTGAGAAATGCGATTTAATCTTTTACCACGGATGTCACGGATAAACACGAAGAGCAGGGCGGGCGGGGAGCGGGGGAGCAGTTGACATCGGCAATTGAAATTGGCAACAATTCTGGTTACGGTGGGTCAGAAAAGGGGTCAGGAACCAATAGCCTAATGGCCTAAAGGGTGCTTCGCACTATTGGTTCCTGACCCCTTTTCTGTTTTCTGATCCTCCAGACACCACATTGATGGAGATTCCAATGAGCGTCGTATCGACGAAGACCTCGATCGAATATCCAGAATCGGATGGCAGACCGATGGGCGAAACCGATTGGCATATTGAATCGACTCTGCGCCTTCGGGAACTCCTGAAGTATCGCTATCGAGGCCAAAATGTTTACGTGGCGAGCGACCTGTTGTTGTATTATAAAGAAGGCGTTCCACAGGATTACGTAGTTCCCGATGGCTTTGTCGTCCTGGACTGCAGCCAGCATCGCCGCCGCATCTTCCAGACATGGAAGGAACAGCGAGTCCCGAATGTGGTGTTCGAGTTCACATCAAAAAGCACCTGTCGATCTGACCAAGTTTTTAAACCCCGGATTTACGCGGAGATCGGGGTTCCTGAGTATTTTCTCTACGACCCTCAGGCTGAATATTTGAACCCATGCCTTCAGGGATACCGATTGGCTGGAGAAGGCTCATACGTTCGGATCGACTTCAATGCGGATGGTCGTTTGGAATGTCAGCAGCTTGGCTTAACGCTTGAACCCGCGTCGGACGGGGTACTGATTCTTCGCGACGCCCTCAGCGGAAACGCGTTGCTGACGGAAGCAGAAGACCTCGCTCAGGAACTTCAGCGTCTTCGACAGGAGTTAAGTGATCGAGACCGGTAGGGGACAACAAAAGAAGCGAGATAATCGGTTCTTGGTTCATAGTGCTTCGTTCTTGGTTAAAACCCATGATGTGCGTTGTGCTCGTTTAAAACCAATACCGTTCGACAAAGTAGACGTCACTCTCCGAGTGACGCAGCCCACAAAACGCAGCTTCTGGCATTCGTCACTCTGAGAGTGACGGCTACTTTGAAGAACCGCGAATCGCATAACGATCTCTGTGAACTTCGTGCCCTCCGTGGTGAAGATTGCGATTTGAAATTGCGAACCACGAATTAGTCGAATCACACGAATGAAAACATGAAAGACATTGAATTTGAGTCTTTCATGGTTCACGTAATTGACGACAACTAGCCTGAGACAGGTCGGACGACGTAGGCAGATCTGTCCTCAGGTCTGCATCCTTCAGCATGGTCAGTCCCCCAAACAAACGCTCGATATGCAAACTCGCCCATGGGAAAGCCTTTTCTGCCGATCGGCGTAATGCAAACCCCGAGGCAAGTCCGGACAACGTCAGTATCCCGAATGTACGTTTGTAGACATTTTGAGTCTGGCTTCACGTTCACATCAAAAAACTGGTCGCGGATTTCAGCCGTTGCAGATCTCCATGGATTTCAAATTTAACCTTAAAAATGCCTTGAAGCCCATGGGATAAGTTGAGAAATTGCATGGACGTGAATTACACATAATGCAAATAAAACATACACCACTGAGAGTCACCAACAATGGCCTACATCAAGTGTTTCGTCTTATTGCTCTTCGTATCTGCTGTCAGCATTGAATGTCAAGCGGATGTCATTGTTGCGTATGACGCAGCTGACACGAGTTTTCTTACCGCAATTAACGGTACAGGAGTGGCGGGAACTAATTTGATTCGAGTCGACTTGAACCAAGCTGGCGGGGGTGGAAACGATTTCAACTCGTCCGGCTGGTCGAGCAACGCTGCGAACTCGTTTCTTGAGTTTGGATTTGCAAGTTCCAGCCATTGGAATCTCGATACCCTTCTGTTTTACGGGCTTCGGTCTCCTGCCGGCCCGACAAGTCTCACGGTTTATGCGTCTGTCAATGGTGGAGCTTTTGCTGCGATAGATACTCAAACAATTGGATTAACTGCCAGTACAGTCACATTTCAGTTGGCATCACTCGAAAATGTTGATTTCGCAACGTTTCGGCTTTTCGATACCAACATGAATGCGACTGGAACCCTCCGGATTTCAGAAGGAGGTAATTTTTTGGCGACCCCCGGTGATCTCGTATTGACTGGCGTTGCAGTCCCGGAGCCAGCATCCGCAGCATTTATCGGTGCACTATTGATAGCTGGGGCAATCAGAGCACGATTCCGAAAGAAGTCACAGCTTTAGAATGATGTGTGAAGCGACTGCGGAACACACACCACGTTCTCTCGCTTTCCCACTTGGTTTTTTTGCCGCTGAGTCGTGCTCGAACCGACACAAAGTTGATCGTGAGGCAATCGCGTTCTTTGTGCCGCACAGAAAAATCTCAACGCTGACGTACCCAACTCCTTGTTTGTTTTTCTTCGTGAACTCTGTGTCCTCCGTGGTGAAATATTGCGATTCGATTTTTAAACCACGAATGGCACGAATAGAAAAAAATACGTTCTTGGTGCTTAGTGCGTTGTGCTTGGTTTAAAAACGTGCGGGGTTCTTAGTGCTTGGTGCTTCGCTGCAGCCAGAAGTGGCAAAAAGATGTTGGACAGAAAAATGAGAATCGAACCCGCCTCCTGTCGCTCCGCCGAAATGGTACGTGATTTAACAAAGTAGACGTCACTCTCCGAGTGACGCATGGCATTCGTCACTCTGAGAGTGACGGCTACTTTGAACAACCGCGAATCGCATAACGATCTCTGTGAACTTCGTGCCCTCCGTGGTGAATAATGCGATTCATTTTCTTACCACGGATGGCACGGAGTCCACGAAGAAGGCAAAAAAACGCGTAACGTGCTTCGTGCTTGGTTCATAGTGCTTGGTTAAAATCCATAATGTGCGTTGTGCTTGGGAAAAAGGGTTCTTGGTTCTGAATGCTTGGCTAATCGCCAGTTCCTTCGTGATCTCAGTGCTCTCCGTGGTGACGACTGCGATTTGATTTTTTAACCACGAATGACACGAATGAAAGCAAGCTGAACACCAAGATTGATTTCAGGTGCGTTTGCCTCGTTGAACTGAGTGTTCTTCGTGGTGAACATTGTGATTTGTTTTTTACCACGGAGGGCACGGAGTTCACGGAGAAGGCAGGAACGCAACAAGTTGGTTCTTGGGGCAAACTAACGTGTGCTTGGAGCGAAAGACTGGGTTCTTGGTGCTTCGTGCTTAGTTCTTCGTCAGAAAATGTTCTTGGTTCATCGCGACTTCCTCCGTGAACTCCGTGTTCTCCGTGGTCAATACTGCGATTCAGTTTTCCACCACGGGGTTCACCGAAACGCATGACGTTCTTGGTTCTTAGTGCTTGGTTTATCGCCAGTTCCTCCGTGCCCTCCGTGGTGAAGATTGCGATTAGATTTTGAACCGCGAATCACACGAATGAAAACAAAAAAACGTGCCTGGTGTTTGGTGAAAACGTGCGGGGTGCGAAGCACCAAGCACCAAGCACCAAGCACCAAGCACCAAGCACCAAGCACCAAGAACCAAGAACCAAGAACCAAGAACCAAGAACCAAGAACCAAGAACCAAGATCAGTTTGCGACTCTTCACAACCTTGGTTACAACAGCACCTTTCTTGCCTCCAAGACCAAATCGACCGTCGTCTGCTGGCCGCCTCGAATGACGTTGAGTTCGATGGATTGGCCGGGTTTGAATGTCTGCATGAGCCGAGTGAGGTCGTCATAAGTGCGGAGCTTTTCTCCGTTGATGGCGGTGATCTGGTCTCCCAGGAAAAATTGCGAGCCTTGTTTGCTGCATCCTTGTAAGCCAACCGCTTCTGCGGGCGTGTTGGGATAGACGTAAAGTACGACAAGACCTCCGGCCAGAAGCTGTTCGGGAATACCGTTGTCGCGGGCGGTTTCACTGTCCAAGATGGCGATGCCCATGGACGGCGTCTGATTGTTGATAGCTTCGTGCATGATCAGTTCCACGGATCGATGAACGTCGTTGACGGGCACTGCAAAGCCCAGTCCGGCTGACGCTCCGCTGGTACTGACAATCGCGGTTGTGACGCCGATCAGGCGACCAGCACTGTCGAGCAGTGGTCCTCCGGAATTACCGGGGTTGATCGCGGCGTCAGTTTGAATCATGCCTGCAAGGATTTGCCCGTCGTCGCTGCCAACGCTGCCGACGCTGCGATTCAGTCCACCGATGACGCCCGTGGACAGCGTCCGTTCAAAGCCGAATGGATTGCCGATCGCCAAGACATTTTGCCCGACCTTCAAATCATCTGACGCGCCGAGCGTAATCGGTACCAACAATGAAGGTTCGGCGGCGATCTTGAGCACCGCGATGTCGTGCTTGGAAACGGCTCCCACAAACTCCGCCGAAAATACTTGAGGAGCAGCAGAACTCGACGACTTCCCGAGCTGCACTTCCAACTCCGCTCCTTGCCGCAGCAAGGCGTCCCGCACGACATGCAGATTCGTGACGATGTGCCCGTTTTCGTCCCAGACGATGCCCGTTCCTGAACCAATCTCCTGGTCTGCAATGACACCTTGATTGACCAATTGCGCGTTCTTTGACTTAATCCGGATGTAAACAACCGATGGTGCGACCTGTTCGAACAACTGGTTCCTGATGACTTCGTCGGAAGCGAGTTCACCGCGTGGCGTGACCGTGCGTTGTGTGTAGTCGTGCTGATTCCGCCACGAATCTGTGAATGTCTTGAACAACAGCACTGCGACCAGACAGAGGAGTACGATCACCAACCAGCCGTTTGCTGCGGGACGATGATTCGCTTCTCGTTTTTTTGAATCCTGTTCGTCGTCACTCATAGTTGCTGTTTCGGATTATCTGATCCTGAGTTGCTGGTTTTCGCGGCCATTGCATGTCGCGAACGTAATCTTCGCCTATTATCCGCGTTCTGCAAAGTCAGCTTTGTGATTCCGCAGGAACATGAATCGCATTGTTCACCACGGAGGTCACAGAGGAACAGGCGACGCACCAGGAACCAGGAACGTAATGCGTTTTTCTGACTTCTCTGTGCTCTCCGTGAACTCCGTGGTAAAACAAATCGCAGGATTCACCACGGAGGACACGGAGTTCACGGAGGAACTGGCGACGAACCAAGAACCAAGAACGTTAAACCATGATCGTTGAAGGAATCGTAACAAGTGTCGATGCTGTCGGTCGCCTGAACGTCGCTCCCATGGGGCCGATTGTTGTGGGTGACTTCACAAGTTTACTGCTGCGCCCGTTTCAGCCATCGACGACATTCAATAACCTTGCGGCCACACGATGTGGTGTGTTTCATGTGGTTGATCGAGTGGACATTATTGCTCAGGCGGCGATCGGCAGACTGGAACACCTGCCTGCCGTCGAACCCGCGAATACTGTGAACGGCTTTGTCCTTCAAGATTGCTGTCGCTGGTTTGAGTTCGAAGTGGACAGTATTGATGCCTCTGATGCCAGAAGCCAGATGCCCTCAACAATCGTCTATCGCGGCGAACGGCGGCCTTTTTACGGATTCAATCGAGCTCGACATGCGGTCCTTGAAGCAGCAATCCTGGCAACTCGACTGCACTTGCTGTCGCAACAGCACGTATTGGATATGATGAGCTTTTTGGAACCAACAGTCGAGAAAACCGGCGGTCCGGAAGAAAAATCTGCGTTCGCCATGTTAAAAGAATTCATTGACAGCAAATATCCAGAATGACCCAAATCGATATCACAACTGGCTCACGTCTTCACTTTGGACTCATCTGCAACACGCTGCATTCTCCGTGGCGGTTTGGTGGTATTGGAGTGATGCTGCGACAACCGGCCTGGCGATTGCGTGTCGCACTAATTGCAGCCGACACAGACACAATTCACGCGGACATGGAAGTTGCCGGTCGGATTCATGATTTTCTGGCCCGCATTCGATCACACCAAAACGTGTCGTCGCTGCATATCGAAGTTCATCAGAATCTTGCGTTGCATACGGGACTTGGGAGTGGCACACAGTTGGGACTGGCGTTGTCGGCTGCGATCGAAGTGATGACACATCGCCGTCTACAGGAAGATCCATTTCAGTTGGCTCAACTTGCGGATCGTGCTGAGAGATCGGCGATCGGGACCATTGGTTTTGCTCGCGGTGGATTCTTAGTCGATCATGGTGAATCGCGAGCAGCTTCGTTGAATCGGCGTGTGGATCGCATAGCGGTTCCCGAGGGATGGCGTTTTATTCTGGTTCATCCCGTTGATTCTCAGGGCTTGTCCGGAGAAAAAGAACGAGCGTTTTTTGGTCAGCGGGTTCACATGCCGCAGACGTTGATTGAAGATCTGGGACAACAAATACTCACTCAGATCGCCCCGGCAGTTCGTGAGAACAGGTTCGAGCAATTCGCGACTTCGCTGGAGAATTACGGGCAGACTGTGGGTGCATTTTACGCGGGAGAGCAGGGCGGTGTGTTCGCTCATCCCGCCATGACGGAGCTTGTTTCGCATCTGCGAGCAAATGGAATTTCCGGCATGGCACAGTCTTCGTGGGGACCGTTGATTGCTGTCCCGGCGGCTTCGCAGGATCATGCAGAGGAAATCATCAAGTTGATTCCTGATGCGATCGCTGACAGCACCTTAAGCTTGTCCGTTTCTGAGCCGCTGAATACGAGTGCGACAGTTCGGTCGATTGTCGATGACGCCGTGCGAGAGGTTGTCTAGCAAGAACGACAGTCGCCAGTTGGCAGAGAGTATTGCCAGCCGCGACCGGCGATTGTTGATCATTGATTGCTGGAAGGCTTCCCGATCTGAGGACAGATCAGGCTACATAAACAAAGCACCAGGCACCAGGAACGGTTCAGAACTTATGACCCGCTCAGCAGGCGGATTTCTTCCAGCAGCGATGACTTCAGTTTCTCCAGAAGTTCCGGATTTTCGACTTTGCGTTGGTGTTCGTCCACCACATAAAAGACGTCCACCACCTGATCAATATTCGTGGCGATGCGTGCCAGATGGACCGTCAGCCCAAAATTGAATAAAGTGTGAGCCAGTGTATACAGCAACCCCTGTGTATCTGTGGCAAATACGTCAACCACGGTGAATCGCTCCGAACAGTCGTTATCGATGCCAACCTTTGGTTGCTGTCGCACGATGACCGGATTGATGCGGTTAAAGCGATAAATACCGCTGCGACGAAAGATGCTTTCGACTTTCTTCTTCGCTGTCAGCACATCACCGATTGCCACGGCAACATCTTCAATTCGTGATTGCGGTACAGGACCCGTGAAGTCGTTGTCGGTGACTCGAAAGTAGGCGATCACGACACCATTGGACGTCGTACACACCTGAGCTGCCAGAATATTCATTCGCAGGCCGGACAGAATTCCCGCGATACTGTGAAAGCTGCCGTGCCCGAATCGACCGGGAGCAAACACGCGATAACTGACGGTTTCTGTTTCAGCATCGAACTCGCCTTCAATCTTGACTTCAGATTCATTCAACTGATGAATCATGTCCAGGTCTCGAGCAATGCGATCGGGCTGCTCGGTCATCAGGTAAAACGGCGGCAGTGAATCCAACTCTTCATCAGCCCACTGGCTCCATGCTTCAGGATCAGCATTGCTGCCAATCGGCACGATGGAACTCCGCACGGCGGTTCGCACCATCTGCAGTCGTTCCCGTTCCAGATGATTGTACGGCCGACCGCTAAGAATCTGCATGGCCCGGTTATAGAGATCGGCCAGCAATTCGCCTTTCCAGTCAGACCAGACATCTGGACCAACGGCTTTGATATCTGCCACCGTGAGGACATATAGCATCCTCAGCATTTCAGGTGCACCTACCAGCCGCGCGAAATCGACCAGCATTGTGGGATCGGTGATATCCCGTCGAAACGCCAGATCAGGCATAATCAAGTGATAGCGCACCAGAAACATGAGCATCGTTTTCTTGTTCGCCGCCATCTGCAAACGCACGGCAACTTCGTCACACAATTGTTCACCGACGATGCTGTGATCTCCTTCGCAGCCCTTGCCAGCGTCATGCATCAACATTGCCAAATGCAAAGTCGCGCGATGACGCACGCCCTGATAGGCGGAACCGACCGGCGATTCGTCATGTGCGAACGACGTCATTTCGTCCATGGCTTTCAGAGTGTGCTCGTCCACCGTAAAGCTGTGGTACTGATTAAACTGCATCAAATTTCGGATACTGGCGAATGGCGGAATCAGCCATTCCAAAATTCCTGTTTCGTACATGGCTCGCAGCGTATCGGGCAAGCCGTCCGTGAATCGCAGAATATCGCGGAATCGATCGGTGGCTTTGCGGCTCGGTTCTTCAGGCAGTCCGAGAGCAATTTGCCCTATCGTTTTGCGAAATTCCGGTGAGATTTTTGCCTTATTCTCCGCAGCGCTCACAAAGACATCCAGAACGGTCAGCGGATCTTTCAGTGCTTCGCGGCGAGCTTCCGGCACCTGGACCATGCCGTCGATGATCAGAAATCCTTCTGCTGATTTTTGGGGCAGGATGGCATTTCGCAAACGACCCAGGATGGACGGCTTGTGAGGCACTTCGGCAACACGCCGCGCGACGGCGGCGACGCGAGACGTGTGGCCAAAATATTCCTGCATAAAGGCTTCGACAGGGCGCAACTGATTTAACGCACGGAAACCACGTTGCTCAGAAAGTTGCAATTGTAATTCGCGGGTCATCACGTCCTGCTTTTGATTTGTCAGCGAATGCAGATCCGTTCGCAGCGACGAAAGATATTCGTCAGCCAGGAGCAGGTCGTCCAATTCCTGCTTGCTGATGTCACCTTTCTGCTGAAGCTGAGCAGGATCCGGATTGCGATAACGAATAAACGACACCCATCGCAGCAAGTGCAGATCTCGCAGGCCGCCGGGAGATCGTTTCAGGTCTGGTTCCAGCTGATTCACCGAATTACCGCGTGTCATCCATTCTTCGCGTCGGGATGCAACCAATCTCTCGATCATTGGTTCTGATCGCGCAGAGAAAACTTTTGAGCGGACTTGCTGCAGTGCGCTCTCGGCGAGCTTTTCGTTGCCGCACAAGAATCGGGTTTCAATCAGCGATGTTGCAAACTGAATGTCTTCGCCGGCAAATCGGATGACGTCAGGAATGGTGCGAATGCTGGAACCAGGCTGAGCTCCGGCATCCCAGCAGTCGCGAACTACGGTCGATAAGAATCCTTGCGCCGTTGCTTGCTGCTTTGAGTCCATCAGGAACAGCAGGTCGATGTCTGAAAACGGGGCAGGGCGGCGACGACCGCTGCCGCCAACTGCCAGTACCGCAAATGACGTCGGCGAAACCTGCGGACGCATTTCCAGCTGTTGAGCCACAATCCCGCGGATGAATTCATCGACTTGATCGGACATCCATTGGCAACACGCGATTCCGCCTTCGCCCGCTTGCATGCGTTCCTTCACGCCACTGCGCATGGCTGCAAGAACGGCACGTCGCTGCTGAATCAGACTGTTGATACTTTGGAGATTTGTTGATGATTGTGTCACTTCGGGTACCTGTTCTGCAGGTCCTTTCTGCCGGAAAGGACTGTCTTCTGTAGGTCCTTTCTGCCGGAAAGGACTTCGCAACTTGTTGCGACCAACGACCTGACAATGTTGATTGACAGGCTACTCGTCGCCGTTGAGCGGATGTCCGCCCATGGGTTCGCCTTGCGGCGAAAGTCCAGCCCGGCAGGCTGGACCTACGTAGGTCCTTTCTGCCGGAAAGGA
>Ga0209702_10009263_pt1 | contig 11063 bp, 9 predicted proteins | sample FRY01_FD_187210 | JGI IMG/M metagenome (GOLD analysis project Ga0209702, IMG submission 187210) | Freshwater microbial communities from Lake Fryxell liftoff mats and glacier meltwater in Antarctica - FRY-01 (SPAdes) (version 2) | ecosystem: Environmental > Aquatic > Freshwater > Ice > Glacier... | reverse complement strand
ATAATTATCGATTGTGGGCTAGTGAAGAAGTTGGCATACCAGTTTGGCACCAACCATGGTGGTTAGACGCGACTGCCGGCGAGGATGAGTGGGACGTGCTGAGTGTTATCGATAGCGGGCAGGTCGCGGCCACGCTTCCTTACACTCTCGTCAAGCGGCGTGGGTTCACAATCATGGGTCAGCCGCCACTCACTCAGTCCCTTGGCCCTTGGTTTTCGTCAACAGGTGCGGGGGACGTTCCCAAGTTGTCGATGCAACACAAACTCCTGGGCCAGATCGCAGATAGTTTGCCAAACGTCGATTCTTACGCGCAGAACTGGTTACCCGAGATGGGTAACTGGCTTCCATTTCATTGGAGGGGTTTTAATCAAACGACGAGGTACACCTACCGCCTCAGTCTTGAGGGTGGTGGAGAAAATATGTGGAACAACCTAGAGGGCAGCCTTAGGTGGGAGATCCGGAAAGCGGGCGACAAGAACGGACTAGTCGCTACAGAGGTTGACTCGTTAGATCTGGTGTGGCCGGTGATTCGTGAAACCTTTGAACGTCAAGGACAACAGGTTCCGTTCTCAAGGAATTTATTGGAAAGAATTCTTGTAAGAGGGTCCAAAGAAGGTGCGGTTTCTCTCTACCTCGCGCGTGATGCGAACGAAACGACTCACGCTGCAGCCGTGGTGGTTCGGGATTCTGTGCGCGCCTATTATCTTCTCGGTGGCACCGCGCCGGGTTTCCGAAGAACCGGAGGGATGTCCTTGCTCTTGTGGCATGCCCTACAGGACGCTCAGGACAAAGGACTGCACATTTTTGATTTTGAAGGATCCATGATTGAACCAGTCGAGAAGTTTTTTCGGACTTTTGGCACAGTTCAAACTCCGTACTTCCGTGTCGGTAAGGACTTCAGCAGATCTCTTCGGCTACTCCGGAACCTGAGAGGCGCCTGAAGGTAGTCATGTTTAGTTCGACACTAAGGTCAGGGTTCGTCGAAATCACCCCCCGGAGTCCGACTGTTCTCGGGGCGAATGGCCTGCCACGGGAGAAGATTGACAGGGTAGATGACCCGCTTGAGGCCAACATTCTGATTCTTGGCCCGAATTCCAACCCGTTGGTAGTTATTTCTTGTGACTTGCTCTACATAGGGAACACCCTCAGAGACATGGTTGAGTTTGACTTGGGAGATTTAGTTCGACCTGACCGGCTCTTTATGGGAGCAAGTCATACTCATCGGGCGACAATGACGGATTCCACCAAGCCAGCTCTGGGTAGTACCGAGGAAGGAGAAGTCAAGGCTATCGCGGTCGCTATTTCCAGAGCGGTCAGAGCCGTTCATCATCAAGAAGAGCGGCTGGTCACCGCGGAAGTGGGCTACGCTCACCACGATGCCGGCATTAATCGCCGCAGGAGACGGATGCTTTCATTAGACCGAACCGGTTTGGCAGTAAATGCTGTACACATGGCCCCCAATCGTCGCGGCCCCGTCGACAGGCTGATTCGTCGGTTGCGGCTTCTGAATTCAGACGGAACCGCGGCAGCAGAAGTCTGGTCAACCGCTCTCCATCCAACGGGGAACCCTTCTCGAGACGGCGTCTCGGCGGACTTTCCCGGACGTGTGCGGGAGGCGATTCGCAAGGACTCGGGGCCCGGCGTGACCGTGGCCTTCCTTCAGGGATTCAGCGGGGACATTAGGCCCAACAGCCCCTCTACTCCGTGGGGAATTCGCCGCCTGTTGAGCGGGAGGAAATTTGTTGGATTCACACCGGCGCAATACAGCGCGTGGGCTGATGAACTGGTCCAGAGCGTTCGTTCGGTCGAGTTCGCTCCACTTCAAGGAGCGGGAATCTCAAGTGTGCGAACTCCAGTGAACCGCGAAGTCTTCGTCCACAGCGAAGTTGGGCCTCGTAGTGGATGGGTGCATGGCATCCGCCTAGGCGGTTTGGCTCTTGTGGGTGTTCCGAGCGAGGTCGTCGTCGAATACTCTTCTTCTCTGGAAACTCAGAAAAGGGAAAATGGGGGACTGAAACATGTGTGGGGTATCGGTTGCGTTGACCACGTCTGGGGCTACTCCCCTGCGCGGTCGATGCTCTCCGAGGGAGGATACGAATCGGTTGGCTTCTGCACCGCATTCGCGGTGGAACGGGTCAATCCAAATGTGGAATCCGAACTACGCCAAGCACTGGCGACGACTGTTGAAGCTCTGATTATTTCCCAGGGACCAGAGAGTTAGTTTGTCAAGAAGGCGTCTAATTCCCATAATTTTAGCCCCATGTGAACAGCGCGAAGGACGATATTCGTGCCCGTTATGCCGCGCTATAGAGACTGGAATGGTGTCATTTTCTTTTTGGGAAACTCGGGATTTCAGAGCTTCTCGAGCCGCTTGATAAATTGCGGATAGTTGAGTGAAGCATTGAAAGCAACCTCAACTTTTCTCTTTGCGGACAACCTCAGTCCTGGAATTTTTGCATCTCGACTGATAATTTTCAGCGCGTGTAGTAGATGCTCAACCTGCCAGGAACTCGGCAATAGGAATCCGCAATCATTCGACACTAGGTCGGAGATGCCGCCGATATCGGGCGCCACTGCGGGAACTCCTGCCGCCATAGCTTCCATAATTGAAACGGGGATGCCCTCTGATTCGCTCGTATTGATAAAGAAATCTACCTTTTCTTCAAGATAAAATCTGTTCACGAATTCGTTCGTTGCGGCGCCCTTGAACTCGAAAGACACATTGCTGTCGTGGGTGAAAATACGTGAAGCGAGGGTCTCCAGGTCCTCTTGAAGCGGCCCAGCCCCAATATGGGTCCATCTAATTTGCAGACTAGGTGACTGTCTGGCGAATTCATTCAAGCCCGATATCACCTTGTCAATTCTTTTTACATGAATACACGAGGACACTGAAACCAGATGAATCTCACCGTCTCCGGTCGGTTCGGACCACTCGGAGGGGACAGACACGCCCAGAGGCATTACTTCAACTTTCTCGTCTCTAGTCCCGTACCGACGAATCATGTAGGACTTTGCCTCTTCAGAAAGCACAAAAACTGCGTCAAAATCATTGGCAAACTGTCTCTTGAGCGGCATGTATTGGTGTGGTCGTCGCTCTTCGTAAAGATCCCACCCGTGGCACCGAGAGACTACTTTGGAGATCAGCCCCCTCCGCTTTGCGACGCAGGCAGCGTAACTGGAGTAGTTGTTCCAGTAGGAGTAAATGACGTTGACCGAGGGATTGCGCTCCAGCCAACTAACTAAGTTACTTACTGTCACGAGGAGCCCAACGGTCATCTTCCAAGCCCACACCAAGCTGACCACAGAGATTTTTCCAGTTTGCCTCAAGTGAACGCATTCCTGGACGAAATATTGGGAAAAAAGAGCCAAAAATCCATGCTTCACAAGGCCTCTGCGGGAGGCGAGCGACAGATCCACCTGGATTCCCGCCGGCAGTACTCTAGGGGACCCCGCAGCCGACAAGGGGAGGACGGTTACTTTGTTAAACGCGGTTGCCTGCCAAAATTTCATTTCTGTCTCGAGGAACTGTTCCCCCCCCAGGTACGGATACGGATTCGTGATGATAGCGATTTCCATTTACTGCTTCCATGTCTCCGGTGATTGCCGCTTTTGGACCGGGTTTGCTTTAGGTTTCTAGCGGACCCGTGAGTGATTCCGCAATTGGCGGTGAATGGATGATTAGCTACTAGCGAGAACACTTCTAATGCTGTGGATGCCCAACATAGTGCGCAATCTCAGTAGTGCGGACTAATTCCCCTACCCAATAGTTGCTAGGAATTGTGTGAGTTCAAGTGCCTTGTTACCCGGAGATATCCTTCGCCTCGCTTCTACAAAGGCATCCATGACCTTCTCCTCATCTTCTGAAATTCGGGCGAGGAAATTCTCGACAGTGTCCCAAGGAACCACACTTTCGTCATTGGGAACGCCCAGTACAAAGGGCTCCCTGCCCGATAGATCAGGGTCGACGTACCCTGCGATGAAGGGAATTCCGAGGTCAATATACAACCGTGACTTCAGCGGGCAGGCTTCGGAGAGTTTTTTTTTCCAGAGGCCCATGGTCGAGAATGCAACGTGAGCACGAGCAAGTGTTTTCCTGATTTCGTTTGGGGACAGAAAGCCCTCGTAGGAGACAGTGATGCCATCCGGAAGTCGGCCTCGATAGACAGAGACAGGTCCAATCACGGAAAAATGAATTGTGAGTTTCGGGTTGCTCATCTTCCATTCTTCCAAACAGGCAAACATCCTTTCCAGGCCATTCCAGCTGTAGTCCTTAGATAGCACTGTTGCGATATGAAGGTCGTGCTCCCGGAACTTCCTGACCGCCGAAGGGTTCAAATGGCTAGTGCTTGATGAATTGGCAATCACACACCCGGGTCCCGAAAAAGATTCTGAGTCAAGAATTTCTCGGGTGACCGCGAGTTTTCCGTCCGTCACCTTGTCGGCAAATGGCCGAGAAAGCTTCAAAGCAAGAACTCGAATCGCTCCTTGCAGCCGACCCGAGATCATCAACTCTGGCTCCAACACAGTGTGGTGTTCAACGATCAAATGGAAGCTCCTTTTTCTGAAGGCCGGAAAATAAAATACCGCGGGAAAATGGGCTCTGAGAATCAAATGGGTAGGTTGATGAGTCTTATCTCGCAGCCACCGGGTAAGGAAAAGCGGAAATAATAAGTTCTTTAACCGTGGCGTCTTCCCTCCAAGAGATACGAAATCAATGTTAGGGAACTCATCTAGGTCATCTGAGTTCTCGTTGAAGAAGCAAACAGCTCTTGTACCAGGATTCAACGCTTTTAGCGACTGTATTCGGCTGTTGAGCGTAGCCAACACTCCCCCACTTCGAACCTTTCGAACAAAAATCGCATAGACAATTTGCAGTCTCATCTCAGCCATTTTGCTAATGTATCCGACCTCGTGAGGTGCCGCAAGCCTCTTCCTTGGCGCCATAGCGAGCCCGTTTTTATGTATCCGAACTCTTGACGCTCCTCATAGTGGCCCAGCGCCAAAGCGAACACGCATGACAAAAGCAGAGGGCACAATCGTCCGCGGCGGCGACTGTTCTGCAGCGGTTCACCGTGGCCTCACGGCCACGTTTACAGCTCTCCGAGGCCGACGATGTGCCGATCCTCTATCTGTACGCGAGCTCTGGCGACGCACTTCAGGCTCTCTGAGCGCGCCGGACCCACCATCTGGGTGCAGCCCAACCTCCATGGAAGGCGAAATACCAATCACCGCAAGGGGATGCGTGACCAATAAGCTCAGCACCGTTTACTCACAGGCCGCGAAGTGTGGCGAGAGCCGAATTTTGGATGAGGCTACTTCGAGTGCCCTAATGGGATGAGAACGTGCGCGTCACCGAAGTAAAAGATTTTGTCACCGCTGACCTGCCCCTCGCCGATACTGAAAAGCCCCCGCGCGAAATCGCAGACCTAGGCACTGTTGACACCCACCATGGCAGTGGCGCCAAGCGCGGCCGGCCCCGAAAAGACGCTAAGGCCGCGGCCTGAGGCACTCAAAAGGTGGGGTGCCAGGTATGTCCCCGGGCCGCACAGACAAATGGGGCCGCCAAGTGGTCTACTTTTCAAAGAGCGTCGACAGTGGGCACCCATTTTTGCAACGATTGTTTTGACTACCGCTTGAGCCTAAAGAGAATAATCAAAACGACGGGGCTTCGTCATTGCTCAAGGAAACCTAAGGATCAGAACTAAAATCCCTGCGTAGGCCTGGAGTTGAGGGCGTTTGGTCCATCCACAGTGGGAGCTGTCCAATTTCTTAGGGTTTCCCGAGGGAGATAAAGGTCGCTGCGCCCCAATCTTTGGGCTCGAGAAAATTCCTGCCATCCACTATGCATTTCAGACGAGGAAAATCTGCGGCCGAGTACTTCCGAAATTCGGGGTGGTCGGTGTGGAGAATGATTGCCTCGACAGAGTCAAAGTCGGCGCAAGGAGATAGACCTAGTGAAGCAATTTCTTCATTCGAGTAGTAAGGATCCAGGGCTTGGGGCGTCGCGCCAAGCTTCTTGAGCTCACGATCCAGAGTGTGGACCCCAGAGAAGGCATCTTCTTTGACTCCTGCACGGTAGGCGATTCCCAAGATGAGAACCGTCGTTTGCGCCAACGGACCAAGAGCCTCATTGAGCCGCGAAGCCATAATGGACGGCATCTCTGCGTTCAAGTCTCTTGCCGCCTGGACAACCCCCGGACGCGAATCTGTCGATAGGTAAAGCCGCGGATAGACAGGAATACAGTGACCGCCGACGGAAATTCCCGGTCGGTGAATGTGTGAGTAGGGCTGTGAATTGCAAGCTTCGATGACTTTGTAGACGTCGACGCCTAATTCGTCGGCGTGAAGAGCGAACTGGTTGGCCAGGCTGATATTGACGTCCCTATAGGTTGTCTCTGCAAGTTTCGCCATTTCAGCAGCCTCCGCGCTGCCTAAATCCCAGACGCCATTCTTCGTGCTCAGGTCATCCCGGAGGTCAAAATCGAGGACGGCCTCATAAAAATCTTGCGCAATGTGAGCGCCCAGCGCGCTCAGCCCCCCAATCAATTTCGGATACTTCTTGAGGTCTTCGAACACTCGCCCGGTGAGCACACGCTCAGGAGAGAAAACCAGGTGAAAATCTTCCCCCTCCACTAGGCCAGAAATCGCCTCGAGTTTCGGCTTCCACCGCCCTCTTGTCGTTCCTATGGGGAGTGTCGTTTCATAAATTACGAGGGTTTGTCTGGTCAAATATGAACCAATGGATTCTGTCGCTGAGTCCATCCAGCCAAATTCGGGCAGGTCATTTTCATCCACAAATAGGGGTACGACGACAACCACAACGTCTGCCTCTGGAATTGCGTCTTCGTAGGCTGTTGTTGCTCGAAGGTGACCTTGGGGAACCGTCGCTCCAAGCGCCGTGAGCAAACCGGTCTCTCCGGGGAAAGGCTCCTTGCTAGCATTAATCAAATCAACAGTGTGACGATTAATGTCAACGCCGGTCACGGAATGACCTTTGGAGGCGAATTGAGCCGCGAGCGGGAGGCCGATTTTGCCCATCCCAATGACGGCGATTTTCATGATTGTGAGCTTCCCGATAGCGTTGGGTTTCGTTGCAGAAGGTAAATCTGCACTGGTTCTCCAGAGTGAAAATCCTAGTACCTAAAGATTTATCGGTGTTCTGAATCGGAGGAGAGGCCACTGTGGCAACTCGTAGTGTTGATGAGACGTTTGTGGCCCGGGACGCCACGATTGATGACAGGGTGATTCTTGGGCGGGGCACAAAGGTCTGGGGGCTTGCGCACATCCGAGAAGGGGCGACCATTGGGGCGTCCTGTGTCGTCGGCCGGGGTTCCTATGTCGGCCCGGGTGTGATTGCGGGGGACAATTGCAAAATCCAAAACAATGCGCTCGTCTACGAGCCAGCAATTCTCGGGGACGGTGTATTTATAGGTCCGGGTGCCACCCTCACGAACGACTTGTTCCCGCGGGCAGTCAACCCGAACGGTGACCTGAAAACTGCCACGGATTGGGATCCTGTCGGAGTAGTGATCGAAGCAGGTGCATCGATTGGGGCTGGAGCTGTCTGTGTTGCGCCCGTGAAGATTGGCTCGTGGGCGATGGTGGCGGCGGGTGCGGTAGTGACCAAAGACGTCAAACCCTTCTCTTTGGTGCGTGGAGTTCCCGCTCACCATGTGGGTTGGGTGGGCCGCGCTGGCCACCCGCTCTTGCTGGCAGAGGGCCTGTACCGATGCCCTCAGACAGGCGAAGAGTATCGGGAGGAAGATGGTGTGCTGGCAATGGTAGAGGCGGCTGAACGTTGATACCTGTGGCAAAGCCGTGGATTGGGTTGCGGGAGAGAAGGGCTGTTGACCGAGTCTTAAAGTCTGGTTCTCTTGCCCAAGGACCGGAAGTGAAGCTGTTTGAGGAAGAGTTTTCCACCCAGCTTGCTGATGGTCGCCCCGTAGTAGCAGTAAATTCTGGCACCTCGGGTCAACACCTGGGGCTGCTCGCTGCAGGAATCGGCCCAGGAGATGAGGTCATCGTCCCCTCATTCACTTTCGCTGCCACGGCCAACGCTGTGGCTCTTACCGGGGCGACACCGGTTTTCTGTGACATTGATCCCGTTACTTTCTGTTTAGACCCCAGGATGGCGAGTGAACTGGTTACTCCTCGGACTAAAGCTGTCATGCCGGTTCATCTTTTCGGACATGCGGTTGACATGCCCGAGTTGGCCCGCGTTGCTGAAGCTAATGGGATTGCCATTTTTGAGGACGCGGCGCAGGCACATGGTGCGGAGGCCCATGGTCAAAAAGTCGGGACGTTTGGAGTGTTTGGCATGTTCAGCCTGTACCCGACCAAGAATATGACCAGTGGTGAAGGTGGAATGGTGGCCTGCGCGGATGTCGAGGTCGCGCGAGGCATAAGGTTGCTCAGGAATCAAGGGATGGAAACCCAGTATGAAAACGAGGTTGTGGGATACAACAATCGGATGACAGACATTCATGCTGCCATTGGCCGGGTTCAATTGAGACGACTTGGCGCCTGGACCCACAAGCGCAGAGCAAACGCCGAGTTCCTTTCTAGCCAACTGCGTGGTGTCATCACACCTCACGAGCAACCCGGTTTCCGGCATGTTTATCACCAGTACACCATTCGAGTGGAGGAAGACCGGGATGGTTTCGCAAAAGCGCTCAAGGAGGAATATGGGGTGGGGTGTGGCGTGTATTACCCCATCCCCAACCACAAACTCCCCTCCCTCAGACGTTTTGCGGGTGAATCCCCTTTGATCCACACAGACAGAGCCGCCCGAGAAGTTCTTTCCTTGCCGGTTCACCCGTTTCTTACGAACCGACAACTCGCAAAAATTGTGAAGGCCGTGAACACGTTGGCCAAAGCTGGAGGGTAGTTATGACCGAGCGGTTTGCGCTAGTTGGGGCTGGAGTCATGGGTCAGAATCACGCGCGGGTACTCTCTGGTTTAGCGGGTATCGAGTTTGTCGCGATTGTTGAAACCCAGGAGGTAAAACAGCGTCTTCCCGAGTCGGTTGTTGTCGTTCCGAGTCTCGCCGAACTTGCAAATCTAGGTGTTACGGCAGCAGTAGTTGCGACCCCGACCATCACCCATGAACCGCTAAGTCTTGAACTTGCTGGAATGGGGATTAGTGCTCTCGTGGAAAAACCAGTCGCTCACAGCCCCGCAGCGGCCGGAAGAATGGCGAGCGAGTTTGAACGACTGGGCTTAGTTGGGGCAGTGGGACATATAGAGAGGTTCAATCCGGCGATTCGCGAACTCCGACGTCGACTTGCTTTGGGAGAAATTGGTGAGGTTTACCAGATTGCAACCCGGCGCCAGGGTTCATTCCCCCACAGAATTGGTGATGTCGGGGTCGCTAAGGATTTGGCAACCCACGACATAGATCTCACTTCCTGGGTTCTGGGCTCTGGTTATCAGCACGTTTATGGGCAACTGGCGCATAAGAGTGGGCGCTCGCATGAAGACATGATTCTTGCAACGGGACGGCTTGAAAGCGGAGTACTTGTCAACCACGTGGTGAACTGGTTAAGCCCCATGAAAGAGAGGGTGGTGACCGTGACTGGTGATAGCGGGACATTTATTGCCGATACGGTCACGGGTGACCTGACTCTTCATGAAAATGGGGTTGAAATAATCGAGTGGGAATCTTTTGCGAGCTTCAGAGGTGTCACTGAAGGCGACGTTACACGCTTTGCTTTCCCCAAAAAGGAGCCTCTCCTTGCCGAATTGGAAGGATTCCGAGATGCGGTCACTCAGGGTGGTCGCGACTATGTAACGTTCGCTGAGGGTCTGCAAGTCCTTCGAGTGGCGGAGGCCATTGTGGAATCTGCAGGGAGTGGTACTCGGATTGAGTTGTAGTTTTTCGAGACAATTCTAGGTTGCGGCCAGAATTGCTTCGACGGCCAAGTGGGCTGCTGTCCCGTTGCCGTAGGGGTTAGTATCGTGATTTCTTTCCTGGTTCCCGAGAAGAAAATCTGCTAGACCTTCTGCCTTGGGTTCTGCGAGCCGATTCCACCCAAGCTGTATTGTCTCGGGCCACTCAGTCTCGGCACGAAGCGTCACACAAGGAGTCCGTAACAGAAAGGCCTCCTTTTGGAGTCCTCCTGAGTCCGTCAGAACTCCCGCAGCGTTCGCAACTTCGCGAATTAGAGCTGGGTAGGCAGCCGGGTCAAGGAATTCGACATTCGGATACTCCCGTGTGTTGATCGAAAAACGCCCAATGCGGTTGCGAAGACGAGGGTGGGTGAACAGGCGGACTGGGAGGGGCATCGTGTCAAGCGTCGCAAAAACCGCGCGTAGGGTGTGCTCCTCTTCCGTGTTTTCTTGACGGTGAATAGTCGCCACAAGGTAACGCCCTTCTAGTCTTTCGGACTTGTTGAGCGAAATTTCCAATTTGTTGAGGGTGTTGTAGAGGACATCAACCATGACATCACCCACCATGACGCTCCTATCCAGGAGCCCTTCTCTCCCAAGATTGTCCATCGCGGTAGCTGAGGGGGCCAGGCACAAATCCGAGGCATGGTCGGTCAGAACCCTGTTGACTTCCTCCGGCATCGCACGGTTGAATGACCTCAGCCCCGCCTCCAAATGGGCTACTTTTAGGCCCATCTTTGCTCCCACGAGCGAAGCAGCAATCGTGGAGTTTGTGTCGCCATACACAACCAACCACGTCGGGTCCAGTCTTTCCAGCTCCGGCTCTAGGGCGGTAATGATGGAAGCCGTTTGGGATGCGTGAGAACCGGAACCTACCGACAGATTGACATCTGGGTGAGGGATGTCCAGATTGCTAAAAAAGATGTCGGACAGCATTGGGTCGTAGTGCTGTCCTGTGTGAATAATGGAGTGGTAGGCGCGCTTGGAGAGCGCTAGGTGCATAGCCGCCAATTTGACGAACTGGGGACGGGCTCCAACGACACTAACAATCCTCATGAGAACATCCCGAATCGATTTTAGTTTCTCGCCAGCGTCCAACACTACCAAAAACGAGATGACCTCCCCGTCGAGCTTTCTCTAGGTGTAACCGCCTTTCACCACTAGTTCCTTGAGGA
>Ga0209702_10009259_pt1 | contig 11065 bp, 11 predicted proteins | sample FRY01_FD_187210 | JGI IMG/M metagenome (GOLD analysis project Ga0209702, IMG submission 187210) | Freshwater microbial communities from Lake Fryxell liftoff mats and glacier meltwater in Antarctica - FRY-01 (SPAdes) (version 2) | ecosystem: Environmental > Aquatic > Freshwater > Ice > Glacier... | reverse complement strand
AATTTTTCTTGACACCGAAACCACCGGCCTGTCGCCTGACAACGGCGACCGCATCATCGAGATCGGTTGCGTTGAGCTGGTGGCCCGCAAGCTGACGGGCAACAACAAGCACTTTTACCTGAACCCGGAGCGCGACAGCCATGAAGACGCGCTCAAAGTCCACGGTATCAGCAATGAATTTTTAAAAGACAAGCCCCGCTTTGGCGTAATTGCAGGTGAGCTGCTGGCCTATTTGAATGGTGCTGAAGTCATCATTCACAACGCACCGTTTGATGTGGGGTTTTTGAACAAGGAGCTTCAGATTTGCGGCCAGCACCCGATTTCTGCTCACGTCAGAAAAATCACCGACAGCCTGATGATGGCCAAGGAGTTGTATCCCGGCAAACGCAATTCGCTGGATGCGCTGTGTGACCGGCTGGAGGTTGATAATTCTGGCCGCACGCTGCACGGCGCGCTGCTGGATGCTGAGTTGCTGGCTGATGTGTACATCAACCTCACGCGCGGGCAAAACAGTTTGATGATGGACGCTGGCAATACCGCGCAAAGCGGTGACAATGCGCCCGCCATTGATCTCAGTCAGTTTGTGCTGCCGCTGCTGGCAGCCAATGGCGATGAGCTGGCCGCCCACGAGCTTTTGCTGGCAGACATTGACAACGCCAGCAAAGGCAAGACCGTCTGGCGAACCCTTGCCGCTTGAGAGTCGGCATATAATCTAAGGCTTCGTTGGCGAATCAAAACGCCAAGCGACGGGAGATTAGCTCAGGGGTAGAGCACTGCATTCACACTGCAGGGGTCACAAGTTCGAAACTTGTATCTCCCACCAGACATTCAACGTAAAAAGCCAGGTCGATTGACCTGGCTTTTTGCATTTCAGAGCTTGATTCGTTTAGAGCACTTCGCTCGCAAAGTCTGCGAGTCGTGAGCGTTCACCCCGCGCCAGCGTGATGTGCCCGCCGTGTGGCCAGCCTTTGAAGCGGTCTACCGCATAGGTCAAGCCCGATGAGCCTTCAGTCAGGTACGGTGTGTCGATTTGCGCCAGGTTGCCCATGCAAATGATCTTGGTGCCCGGGCCTGCACGTGTGATCAAGGTTTTCATTTGCTTGGGCGTCAGGTTTTGCGCTTCGTCGATGATCACGTATTTGTTCAAAAACGTCCGGCCGCGCATGAAGTTCATGCTCTTGACCTTGATGCGCGAGCGAATCAGCTCGTTGGTAGCAGCGCGGCCCCATTCGCCTGAACCGTTTTCGGTTTTGCCCAGCACTTCCAGGTTGTCGTCCAGCGCGCCCATCCACGGGCCCATTTTTTCTTCTTCCGTGCCCGGTAAAAAACCGATGTCTTCACCGACCGACACGGTGGCTCGGGTCATGATGATTTCGGTGTAGCGGCGGTCGTCCAGCACCTGCGTCAGGCCGCTGGCCAGCGCCATCAGTGTTTTGCCGCTGCCTGCTGTGCCGGCCAGCGTGACAAAGTCGACTTCCGGGTCCATCAACAGGTTCATGGCAAAGTTTTGCTCGCGGTTGCGGGTGGTCACGCCCCACACCGCGTTTTTCAGGTGGTTGAAGTCCTTCAACGTTTTGAGAACGGCGGTTTTGGCGCGAATCTCCGTCACACGCGCATACAGCGGCGGTTCGCCCGGTGCTTCAAAAAATACAAACTGGTTGATCAAGAGGCTGGTAACAATCGGCCCGGTGATGCGGTAGAAGTTATAGCTGCCTTGCTGCCAGCTCTCGATGGTTTTGCTTTGCCGTGTCCAAAAATCATTCGGCAACGCCAGCACGCCGGAGTACAGCAGGTCGCCGTCTTCCAGTGTTTTGTCGTTTTGGTAGTCGTCAGTCGCCAGGCCGAGGGCGCGCGCCTTGACGCGCATGTTGATGTCTTTGGACACCAGCACCACCTCACGTGGGGCGTATTCTTTGCGCAGCGCCTCCACCACGCCCAAAATCTGGTTGTCAGCCTTGCCCTGCGGCAGGCTCACGGGCAGGGTGTAGTCCAGCGGTTTGGTCTGAAACAGCAGGCAGCCCTTGGCCTCGCGGTGGCCTGTGGTGTCAAGCTTCAGGCCTTTCGTGATCTCGGCATCTTTGGCGCCAGCCAGTGCGTCAAGCGAGCGGCTGGTTTGGCGGGCGTTTCTAGCCACCTCGGTCATGCCTTTTTTATGACCGTCCAGCTCTTCCAGCACGATCATCGGCAAGAAGATATCGTGCTCTTCAAACCTGAAAAGACACATCGGATCGTGCATCAGCACGTTGGTGTCCAGTACAAACAGCTTGGCAGGGCCGGTGTGCTTGGGCTTTTTCACGGCTTTGGGTTGTGGCGCAGTTTGCAGGCGTTCTTCGCTACTTTGTTTATAGGTGGTTCCGCCCGTATTTATGGGGCTACTGGTGTCTTTAGCTTTGAATACCGCTGGGTGATCGCTACCGCCTGTGTTTGCAGCACGGCTGTCAAACAGGTCCAGTACAGGCGGTTTTTGGCTGCGTGGGCTGCTGCCGGTTCTTTGGGCTGCCTTGGAGGGCGATCTGGCCGGTGCATCCATGGCATCACTGGACAACAGGGCGGCACGCTTGGTCGGAGCTGGAGGCAGAGGCATGGTGCTTAGAGCGCTTTCAGGGAGGGTTTTAGAAGTGAAAAAGCCGCCCTGGAGGCTGGGCGGCTTGGACAATGGAAGCGGTGGGTGAATCTCAGCAAGATGGCTTGATTATGCACAACTCGCGTGACCCCTCCAAAACGACCTGATGCGGTCTCATACGACCTTAAGCGGCTTTTTTCTGCGCTTTCACAGCTTTCAAAACATCGTCCACATGGCCTGGCACTTTCAGGCCGCGCCATTCTTCAGCCAGCGTGCCATCAGCAGCAATCAAAAACGTGCTGCGTTCAATGCCTTTGACTTTCTTGCCGTACATGATTTTGTTTTTAACCACACCAAACATGTGGCACATTTTTTCTTCAGTGTCGGCAATCAGCTCAAAAGGCAGTTCGAGCTTGCTTTTGAACTCGTCATGCGATTTCATGTTGTCGCGCGACACGCCAAATACGGTAGCGCCGGCCTTGACGAAATCCTTGTAACGGTCACGGAACTGCATGGCTTCAGTGGTGCAGCCGGGGGTGTTGTCCTTGGGATAGAAGTACAGAACCACCACCTTACCCACATGGGACTGGTTGGAAACCTTCACGCCGCCTGTAGCGTTCGCTTCAAATTCGGGGAGAAGTTTATTGACGACGACTGCCATACTTGTAGAATCCTGGGAGTAGTGATTGTGATGAGCCTCTGTGCGGTCGGGGCTGGCCCAACCTACGCAACCCTAGATTTTACCCTGAAAGCTGGCCTGGCTTAGCCTTCATCTTCAATCAGTAGCGCTGCAATCACTTGCCTGCCTTCGCCCGCCAGAATGTTGTAGGTGCGGCAGGCCGCGAGCGTGTCCATGGTTTCAATCCCGATGCGCTTTTGCATCAAGGCGCGCATCAAAGCGGGCGGCGCAAAGCGCAGGCGAGAGCCACTACCGAAAATCACCAGTTCGGGCTGGGTCGTGGCCAGCTGCGTGAAGTGCTCTTCTGTCAAGTCTTCAAAACGCCTGCAATGCCATTCAAACTTTTCACCGCGCGAGCCAATCACAATGCTGCGTTCGATTTTTTCAGCCACGCCGTTATGGCCCAAGCCGACCCAGCCGGGGCCATAACCCAGTATGGATTGGACTTCTAAGCGGTCAGGTTGTAATTTCATCGGCGAACTGGAATTGATGGGCGGTGGTGAGCAACGTTTATGTGGTCAAATTATAAGTTCCGCTCACTGGAATCGTTTGAGGAACACCCGTATGAAACCCATCACCAAATCCGCCAAGCTGGCCAACGTGCTTTACGACATTCGCGGGCCCATCATGGACGCGGCGCGCCAGATGGAGGACGAAGGCCAAAAAATCATCAAGTTGAACCTGGGCAATCTGGCAGTTTTTGGTTTTGATGCGCCTGAAGAAATTCAGCAGGACATGATTCGCAACCTGCCCAATTCGGCGGGTTACTCTGACAGCAAAGGTATTTTTGCAGCACGCAAGGCCGTGATGCATGAAACGCAAAAGCAGGGCATCAAGAGCGTTACGCTGGACGATATTTACCTGGGCAATGGCGCGAGCGAGCTGATTACCATGGCCACCAACGCACTGCTGGACAACGGCGACGAACTGCTGCTGCCCATGCCTGATTACCCGCTTTGGACGGCCGCTGCCAGCCTGTCAGGCGGCACGCCGGTGCATTACTTGTGTGACGAGGCCGAAGGCTGGATGCCCAACCTGGCCGACATACGCGCCAAAATCACGCCGCGCACCAAAGCGATTGTGGTCATCAATCCCAACAATCCCACAGGCGTTCTGTACTCGGATGAATTGTTGATGGGCATCATCAGCATTGCACGCGAGCATGGCCTGGTGATCATGGCTGACGAGGTTTATGACAAGGTGCTGTATGACGACGCCAAACATACAGCCATTGCCAGCCTGTCAACCGATGTACTCACGCTGACCTTCAATTCACTGAGCAAAAGCTACCGCAGCTGTGGCTACCGCGCTGGCTGGCTGGTGGTGTCGGGGGATAAACGTGTGGCGGGTGACTACATTGAAGGCCTGAACATGCTGAGTAACATGAAGCTGTGCTCCAACGTGCCGGGCCAGTGGGCAATTCAAACCGCGTTGGGCGGCTACCAGAGCATCAATGATTTGACCTGTGCAGGCGGCAGGCTGCTCCGCCAGCGCGACCTGGCATATAAGCTGATCACCGCCATCCCGGGTGTGACGTGTGTCAAGCCCGTGGCGGCGCTGTATATGTTTCCCAAGCTGGACCCGGTGGTCTACCCGATCAAGGACGACCGCCAGTTTTTCCTGGAACTCTTGAAAGAAACAAGGGTGATGCTGGTGCAGGGCACAGGCTTTAACTGGCTTAATCCTGACCATTTCCGCATCGTGTTTTTGCCGCATGAAGACGACTTGCGCGAGGCGATTGGCCGCATCGCCAAGTTCTTGGAGTCGTATCGCAACCGCGCAGTCCAGTCACCGGTCCAACCAGCAAGTCCTGCAGCTACCCCCGTTGCTATTAAGTTGGTAGCCGCCAGAGCCTGATTTTAATAGCCTGTAGCCCTATTTATAAGTTAAAAAGTACATGAAATCGATTCAGGTAGGCCTTTTGGGCATCGGCACTGTCGGCAGCGGCGTGTTTACTGTGTTGCAGCGTAACCAGAGCGAGATTGTTCGCCGTGCAGGGCGGGGTATTGAAATTGCCATGGTCGCTGACCTGGACACCGCCCGTGCGCAAGCGATAGTCGGGCCTGATGTCAAAGTGGTGAACGACGCCAGAGCGGTGATTTCCAACCCCGATATTGACATTGTCATCGAGCTGATCGGCGGCTATGGTATTGCCCGGGAGCTGACGCTGGAGGCGATTGAGGCGGGCAAACATGTTGTGACAGCCAACAAGGCGCTGCTGGCGCTACATGGCACCGAGATTTTTGCTGCTGCCAGCCGCAAGGGCGTGATGGTTCTGTTTGAGGCGGCCGTGGCGGGCGGTATTCCCATCATCAAGTCCCTGCGCGAGGGCCTGAGTGCCAACCGCATCCATTGGATTGCCGGCATCATCAATGGCACTACCAACTTCATTTTGAGCGAGATGCGCGACAAGGGCCTGGATTTTGACGTCGTGCTAAAACAAGCGCAGGCGCTGGGCTACGCGGAAGCAGACCCGACTTTTGACATTGAAGGCGTTGATGCAGCGCACAAAGCAGCGCTTATGTCCGCCATGGCGTTTGGCGTGCCAGTGCAATTTGACAAAGCTTATGTCGAGGGCATCACCCAATTGGGGGCAACCGACATCAAGTATGCCGAGCAACTCGGCTACCGCATCAAGTTGTTAGGCCTTACCAAAAAGACTGCTAAAGGCATTGAGCTGCGCGTTCACCCTACACTGGTGCCAGCCAAGCGTTTGATTGCCAACGTCGAAGGCGCGATGAATGCGGTGATGGTGCATGGCGATGCTGTTGGCACCACGCTTTATTACGGCAAAGGCGCTGGCAGCGAGCCCACTGCCAGCGCTGTGATTGCCGATCTGGTCGATATTGCCCGCCTGCACAGTGCCGACGCTGCGCAGCGCGTACCGCATTTGGCCTTTCAGCCCGACGCGATGAGCAATACACCCGTACTGCCAATGGGCGAAGTCGTGACCAGCTATTACCTGCGCCTGAATGTGGCTGACGAGGCCGGTGTGTTGGCCAACGTGACCAGCATCCTGGCCAAGGCGGGCATCAGCATTGATGCCGTGTTGCAGCGCGAGGCCGATGAGGTAGGCGGCGAGGGCGCAACCCAAACCGACCTCATCATCCTGACCCACGACTGCGTAGAATCCAGGATGAACGAAGCGCTGGCGCGAATGCAGGCTTTAAGCACCGTATTAGCGCCGATTGTGCGGATTCGCAAGGAAGAGTTGGCTTGATGCCGTTACCGCAATAGAATAAGTAATACCTTTTTCGAGTATTACTTAATTGTAATTTGGAGCCGTATGAGCTACACCCTCACCGTTAAAAGCCAGGTCACAGTGCCCAAAGCGATTCGCCAGCATTTGCATGTTGTGCCCGGTCAATCTATAGATTACGAACCGATGCCCGATGGCAGCGTTCGCGTGACGGCGGCTAAAAAACCTGCCGAAGACAATCCTTTTTTGAAATTTGTAGGTATTGGCATTCGCCGGCGTTCCACCGAAGAGATCATGCGCGAGACGCGTGGCGAGGATGCCATGCGATGATTTTGGTGGACAGTTGCGTGTTGATTGATGTATTTGAGTCGCATGCGGATTGGAAAGAATGGTCTCTTGAGGCGTTGAACAATTGCAAAAGTGAAGGCTTGAGAATTAACGCTGTGGTTTATGCCGAAGTTGCGCCATCCTTTAAAAGTGCTTCACAGTTTGACAGCACACTCGCAGAACTAGACCTCATCTACAGCGATATCAATCCAGCGGCCACATGGCGTGCAGCGCAGGGTTATCAGCGGTATCGTCAAAACAAACGCGCACAAAAAATGATCCTGCCGGATTTTTATATTGGCGCACAGGCTGAAGTGATGAGGTGGGCTATTTTGACCCGCGATCAATCACGCTTTCGAACTTATTTTCCGAATGTGCGATTGATTGCACCAGACCTGGATCCTGTAATAACTCAATGAACTATCTCTCTACCCGTGGCGACAAAACGCTGCGTAAATTTTGCGACATCCTGCTGGAAGGCCTGGCGCCCGATGGCGGGTTGTACCTACCTGATCACTATCCGCAAGTCACGCCCGCCATGCTTGAAGCGTGGCGCGGTCTGCCCTACGCAGATCTGGCATTTGAAGTGCTGTCGCTGTATATCGATGATATTCCCGCTGCAGACTTGCAAGCGATCTGCCGCAAAACCTATACGCAAGAAGTGTTTGGCACGGCGGCCATCGTGCCATTGCGCCCGCTCGAAAAAGGTTTGTATCTGCAGGCGTTGTCCAATGGCCCGACGCTGGCTTTCAAAGACATGGCGATGCAGTTGCTGGGCAATTTGTTTGAATATGAATTGGCGCGGCGCGGCGAAGAGCTGAATATCTTGGGCGCGACCAGCGGCGACACGGGTAGTGCGGCTGAATACGCGATGCGTGGCAAGCGCAGTGTGCGAGTGTTCATGACGTCGCCGCAAGGGCGGATGAGTCCTTTTCAACAGGCGCAGATGTTCAGTTTGCAAGACGAGAATATTCACAACATTGCCATTGAAGGCGTATTTGACGATTGCCAGGACATCGTCAAGGCGGTGTCGAATGACCTTGACTTCAAGCGCCAGTACAAAATTGGTACGGTCAATTCCATCAACTGGGCGCGACTGATGGCGCAAGTGGTGTATTACTTTGCGGGCTACTTCCAAGCGACGAATGTGGCCCCCACGCTTGTCGCTTCGCGTGCCTTCGGCAGTGCGCTGCCCCTGTCCTCACCAGAAGGGGCCGCTACGCCTGCGGACTGGCAAAGCCAGATCCGCGGCCCCGACTTGAAAAATACAGGAGACCTTCCCAAGGTTAGCTTCACTGTGCCATCAGGCAATTTTGGCAACGTCTGCGCTGGCCATGTCGCCCGCATGATGGGTTTGCCGATTGACAAGTTGGTCGTGGCTACCAATGAAAACAATGTGCTGGACGAGTTTTTCAATAGCGGTATCTATCGCGTTCGGGGCGGCGGTGACACCTGCGAGACCTCCAGTCCGTCGATGGACATTTCCAAAGCATCGAACTTTGAGCGCTTTGTGTTTGATTTGACGGGCCGCGATGCTGTATGGACCAAGGCGCTGTTTCATGACCAGCTCAATGCCAAAGGCAGCTTTGATTTGAGCGCCAGCGATGCGTTCAAATCTGCCGCTGCTACCTATGGCTTCCTGAGCGGCAAAAGCACCCATGGCAACCGCCTGGCCACTATAAAAAATGTGCATGCGCAGTTCAATGACATCATCGACCCCCACACCGCTGATGGCGTGAAGGTTGCGCGTGAGCACATGCAGCCTGGCGTACCGATGATCGTGTTGGAGACTGCGCTGCCGATTAAATTTGCCGAAACCATTGAAGAGGCGCTGGGCCGGTTGCCGCCGCGCCCGTCCCAATTTGAGGGCATTGAAGCGCTGCCCAAGCGTGTCACACTGATGCCTGCCAATGTGGCTCAAATCAAATCGTATATCGTTAAAAATGTTCATTAAATCCACCTTTAGCCCAATGAATGCGGGCCTTAAAAGCTCCTTAAACGATGGGTTGGGTCAATCGTTGAAAGCCAAAGCATGAATGTGGTCGGGTTCGCCGGTTACTCCGGCTCGGGTAAAACCACGCTGGTCGAGCAATTGATTCCGGCGCTTAAAAAACGCGGCCTGCGGGTGTCTGTTGTGAAGCATGCGCACCACAGCTTTGACATTGACCGCCCTGGCAAGGACACATATCGCCACCGCGCGGCGGGTGCTTTTGAAGTCGTGGTGGCATCCAGCAACCGCTTTGCGCTGATGCGCGAATTTGAGAAGCCGTCGGTCATGACCGTTCACCAATTGCTTGCCGAACTGTATGAAGGGGTGGACTGGGTGCTGGTTGAGGGCTTCAAAGACAGTGACCTGCTGAAGATTGAGGTCTGGCGGGCGCCCACATCGGACTACGCTGGCAAACCAGCACGCTACATGGATGACGATTTCATTGTGGCGATTGCGACTGACGCACCTGACCAGCTGCCCTACGCCACCCAGCGCCCGGTGCTCAACCTGAACGACGCAGAAGCTGTGGCTGACTATTTGCTCAATGCGCAAGAGCGTTTTGTTTACGCTTTCGATTGATGCTTCCCGCCGCACCGCGCCAACCTTCTCCGCTGCGTGAACCTCTGAGGCCGCTCGATGAGGCGCTGGCTGAGCTGCTTGGCCACGCTGTGCCTTTGGGCAAGACACAGACAGTCTCAACGTTTGATGCCGATGGACGCGTGCTGGCTAGCGACGTGGTGGCCGCCCTGGATGTGCCGGCACACGATAACAGCGCTATGGATGGCTACGTCGTGCGCTGCGCTGATTGGGCGAATTCAACGACGGTCTTGCAAGTCAATCAACGCATCGCTGCGGGCAGCAGTGGCACAGTGCTGGGAGCCATGTCAGCGGCGCGCATCTTCACTGGCGCCCCCATTCCTGCGGGTGCAGATGCCGTGGTCATGCAGGAAAACTGCAGCACACCAGAGCCGGGTAGCGTTTGTATTGCGACTCAACCCAAAGCTGGTCAGTGGATTCGCAAGCGTGGTGAAGACGTGACAACAGGCCGTACCGTGCTATTTAAAGGGGAGCTTCTTGCGCCTGAATCTATTGGGCTGGCAGCCAGTATTGGTTTTGAAAAGCTGCTGGTAGCTGCGCCTGTACGTGTGGCCTTGTTTTCAACCGGCGATGAGCTGGTCATGCCGGGTGATGTGCTTCCCGCAGACATGAAACCGGGTGCGATTTACAACTCAAACCGCTTCTTTTTGCGGGCCCTGTTGCAGCGCCTGGGTTGCACAGTCACAGACATGGGTATCGTGCCTGACAAACTGGACGCTACAAAAGCCGCATTGGCAAGCGCCAGCGCAACCCATGACCTGGTGCTGACCAGCGGCGGCGTGTCTGTGGGTGAAGAGGATCACATCAAACCGGCCGTGCAGGCGCTGGGTCAGCTCAATTTGTGGCAAATCGCCATCAAGCCCGGGAAACCCTTTGCCTACGGCAAGATTGACAAGGCACACTTCATGGGGCTGCCGGGTAACCCGGTGTCCAGCTTCGTGACCTTCCTGTTGTTGGTCAGGCCTTTCATTCGCAAGCTGCAAGGTGCAACGCGGCTTGCTCCTGATTGCATAGCTGCTCGCGCCAATTTTAATTGGCCGAAAGCCGATAAGCGCCGTGAATTCTTGCGTGTCAAACGTAATCTGGCAGGTAGTTTGGACTTGTTTGCCAACCAGAGCTCGGGCGTGCTGACGTCTGCCGTCTGGGCCGATGGCCTGGTTGACAACCCGGCAGGAAAAACCATTGCGCACGGTGATGTCGTGCAGTTCATCCCGTTTTCATCTCTCATGTCGTGATAGTGTCCTGAAAGGCAAAGCATGCAGGTGACCATCAAGTACTTTGCCTCGATACGTGAGGCCATCGGCCAGGCCAGCGAGCAGCGCAACACCGTGGCCACCACGCTCGCAGGTCTGCGCGATGAGTTGTTGGCAGCGGGTGCAACCTACGCCTGTCTCAGCCGGGGGAGGGCGGTACGCATGGCGCTTGGACAAGTGATGAGCGATGAGAACGCGTTGCTGGCGGAGGGTTGCGAGGTCGCGTTTTTCCCACCTGTGACGGGTGGGTAGCCATACAGCACTGATACTGCTCAGACGGACTATTTGCCGTGACTAAATCAACGTATAAAGATCCCCCAGTAAGCGTAAGTCCGTACTGGGGTAACACGATAATACGTCTATCCTGCATATTCCGTTTCATCGTGACCGCACATTCCGGCATCGTGACCAGGGATTCCGGTCATCGTGACCGGGGGTTAAATCACAGATTCCGGCA
>Ga0209702_10009258_pt1 | contig 11066 bp, 8 predicted proteins | sample FRY01_FD_187210 | JGI IMG/M metagenome (GOLD analysis project Ga0209702, IMG submission 187210) | Freshwater microbial communities from Lake Fryxell liftoff mats and glacier meltwater in Antarctica - FRY-01 (SPAdes) (version 2) | ecosystem: Environmental > Aquatic > Freshwater > Ice > Glacier... | reverse complement strand
GAAGTCCTTCGATATTACCGGTGCAGACACCGTATCCCGAACAAACGTCCGGTGTCGACGGTGCATCCCGAACAACTCGTTACCCAGACGACTCCAGATGCAGTGCAGACAATTTTCCGTAGGTATGACTGCGCTTGCTTCGACCCACCTCAACGCCTCCGCCTCTCAGAACCACTTCGCCCGGATGTTATGCCGACAACCTCGACGGACTGGTAACGATGGTACGCCATCGGTTATCGCGCCTTGGGCGTCTTGGAGACGGAACTGGGCGCGCACACATTCCTGGTCGGTGACGATTTCACCGCGGCGGATATTGGTTTGTATGGCTACGTTCACTGCGCCGAGGAAGGTGGCTTTTCGCTCGAGCAGTATCCCCGTGTAACACGTTGGCGCTACGCAGTGCAGAAACTGGCACCATTTCGCGTCGATCAGGTTGGACGCAGGTGTCCGCCAGACTTTGACCAGGCGCCTGTCGGACTTGAACGATCGTAACGAGCCGGGTGGTGGTGGGATCAGACCACAAAAGCGCCTGATCCCACCTGGATATCTCCGCTGCCACAAAGCGGACGACGGGTCGTACCTCGACGATTTCCTTACCAATCTTGTGTCAAAGCAAAGCAGAAATGTCCCCTTTCTGGCAAAGCAGAAGTGTCCCCTGCCCGAAGAGGTCAAGGAGGAACGCAGGCGCATGCGCCGAGTAGTCCTTGACCTTGGTGTGGTGGTTACCCTGCGGTCAGGGGCGTGACCACGCCCCTGTTCCCGGCGAGGGTGGGGTTGAAGGGGCAACGCCCCTTCAGGTCGGTATCAAGCCCGTGACGGCACGGCGGCGCGTCGCCAGGGATGATCGGGCGCGGGTTTGAAGGGTGCTTGTCCGGCTTGTTTCAAAATGGCGCGTTCTACCACCCTTTGAACCGATTTTCCGGTCTCTATCGGCGTAGGTGGCTCGCCAGCTGACAGTACCCTGTGCAGTAAGACACGCCCTGCCTTCAGCAACGTAACCGTACCGTCAAACGCCTCACACACCGTTACCCTCGCGCCGCGAAGCCGATGACCCTGACCGATTTCGGTGAGCTGGTATTCGGTGTTCTGGAAGCGAATACCGAGGTTCTTGCTGAGCCTGCGTTGGTAGTGGCGTGTGAAGATCAACTGCAGATCTGCACAGTCATGCAGTACCGGCCGATGTGCATCATCTGGATTGAGCGCGGCCCGGCCGAAGCGCTCGTTGTACCGCTTGATGAAGGCGGGCAAGAAGCCGTTGGCAGCAGCAAGGTCGCTGATGCTGTGCAGCCGCAGTTCCTTGACCAATCGGTCCTGCAATGTCTGATTGGCGCGTTCGACGCGCCCTTTGGCTTGTGGGGAGTGGGCATGGATGGGCTCGATATCCAGCGTTTTCAGTACGCGGGTGAACTGGGTCAGTTCACCGCCATGGTCGGGATGGTTGGTACGAAAGATACTGTGTTTGTCGCTGTACACCGCCAGCGGTCGTCCATACCTGGCCAGGTGGCGTTGCAGTGCTTCCATACAGGCCTGGGTGGTTTCTGCGGGAACCAGCGCCAGATCCGTCAGATGGCTGGTCGCATCGTCAATGAAAACGATGAGCGTACAAGCCGGTGCTCGCCCTTCGAACCAGTCATGGGGCGAACCATCCACCTGGATCAACTCACCGAAGCGGGGACGGCGTGGTCGTGATGGATGTGTTCTGGGTTGCTTGCGGGTCGTGTACCGCCACAATCCAGCATCGATCATCCACCGGCGAAGCGTTTCCTTTGAAACGACCAGGTGATGCATCTCGCGCAGCTTCTCGGCGGCGAGGGTCGGTCCGAAGTCGGCGAAATGCAGACCGACAATCGTCATCATGGCATCGCGCCGTGCCGTTGTGATGGTGTTGTTGGCGGGTCGGCCACGACGACGCAAGACCAGTCCTTCGACCCCATGTTGGCGGTAACGTCGGACCAGACGCTTGACCTGACGCATCGACAGGCCGAGGTGTCCGGCAGCTTCCGCCTGCGACATCGCGCGACGCGCCAATGCTTCGAGGACCTGCAGCCGATCCAGTTCCTTGTGACTCATCAGCTCCCATCCCTCTGGCATCACATATCCCCTCCACAAAAGGGGACATCTTAGGTTTGCTCGAAGGGGACACTACTGCTTTGCCTCTACATTTCCTTACCAATCTTGCCGCCTCCAGCGACGGCATGAATTACCATCACGGTTTTGGTTTCAGGGCTCCCAAAGGGTTCCCCAAGGATTCACCATGCCTCACCCGCTTGCCGGCAAACCGGTCCCGACGGACATGCTGATGGATGTCAGCGCGCTGCTTGCCGCTTACACCAACACACCCGACGTGAGTATCCCTTCCCAACGCGTCGTTTTCGGCACCAGCGGGCATCGAGGCAGTGCGTTCAACAGGAGCTTCAACGAGGCGCACCTAATCGCCATCACCCAGGCCGTCTGCGAATACCGCGCACAACAGGGGATCACCGGGCCACTGTTCATCGGCAAGGACACGCATGCCCTCTCCGAGCCCGCGCAGCGCAGTGCAATCGAAGTACTTGGCGCAAATGACGTCACCACCGTACTGCAATCGGGTAACGGCTTCACGCCAACACCCGTCATTTCGCACGCGATCCTCACGCACAACGCCCATCGACCAACCGACGCGGCCGACGGACTGATCATCACGCCGTCGCACAATCCACCACAGGACGGTGGCATCAAATACAACCCGCCGCATGGTGGACCGGCTGACACCGACGTCACCAACTGGATCGAAAACCGGGCCAATGACCTTTTGGCCAACGCCAATGCAGGTATCCGGCGCATGCCGTATGCACAAGCCATGAATGCACCATGCATCTCCGAGCAGGACTTTTCGGCCCGTTACATCGACGATCTCGTTGCAGTCATCGATATGGATGCAATCCGCCAGTCGGGATTGAAAATTGGTGTCGATCCCATGGGTGGTGCAGCCGTTGCCTATTGGCGCCTTATTGCCGATCGGTATGGTCTCGACATCGTCGTCGTGAATCCACATGTCGACCCGGCGTTTGGCTTCATGACGCTGGACCACGACGGCAAGATCCGCATGGATTGTTCCAGCCCATGGGCGATGGCTGGCCTGGTCGGCCTCAAGGATCGGTTCGACATCGCCTGGGGCAACGACGCCGATGTGGACCGACATGGCATCGTCACCCCCTCCACCGGCTTGATGAATCCCAATCACTATCTCGCGGTGGCGATCCACTATCTGCTCGATCATCGGCCGCAGTGGACCACTGCCGCAGTCGGCAAGACACTCGTATCGAGCAGCATGATCGACCGCGTGGTTGCCGGCGCCGGCCGTACCTTGTTTGAGACGCCCGTGGGCTTCAAATGGTTTGCGCCCGGTCTCGCTGATGGCAGCCTGTGTTTTGGTGGTGAAGAAAGCGCCGGCGCGAGCTTTCTTCGTCGCGACGGTTCAGTGTGGACGACGGACAAGGACGGCATCATCCTCGGTCTTCTCGCCGCAGAGATTTGTGCGGTCACCGGCAAGGACCCTGGCCAGCACTATCTTGCGCTGACGGCACAATATGGCGCACCGCACTACGTGCGGATCGATGCCGCAGCCACACCGGAACAGAAACTGGCATTCCAACAACTCACCAGTGACAAGGTCACCGCGACTACCCTGGCCGGAGACACGATCACAGCACGAATGACCAGTGCACCCGGCAATGGAGCCAGTATCGGCGGTCTGAAGGTGACCACCACCAACGGCTGGTTCGCTGCCCGTCCGTCCGGTACCGAGGACATCTACAAGATCTATGCCGAGAGTTTCACCAGTGAAGCGCATCTGCGGCAGATTGTTGAAGATGCGCAGTCAATTGTCACCAGCGCGCTGCGGTGATCCATGGCCGAAGCATTCAAGAACCTCATCAACACCACCCTGGTGCAACAGGCGGCTCAACGTCTGCAGCAGGTCGACCCTGGTTTTGATGGACCAAGATTTGCCCAACTGGCTGGCGAAGGACTGGAATATCTGGAGATGAAAGCCAGGGCGCTGCACATCTGTCAGGCGCTGCAAGCCACGATGCCCAACGATTTCATGCACGCCGCGAGCGTGCTGGAAGCATCACTGGCGCCACCTGAAACCGGCGAAGCCATGGGTCAACTGCAGGGTCTTGCAGAGGGACTGCGCGGCTGGATCCTGTGGCCCGTCGGCGAGTACATCGCCCGTTGCGGGCTTGATCACCCGCAGCGTGCACTGCAGACCCTGCACGCGCTGACCCAGCGATTTACCGCAGAATTTGCCATTCGGCCTTTCATCCAGCATCATCCTGAACTGAGCTTTGCCACATTGCAGCGCTGGGTTGACGACGACAGCGCTCATGTGCGACGTCTTGTCAGCGAAGGCAGCCGGCCTCGCCTGCCCTGGGGTCAGCAATTAAAAGCCCTGATCCAGGATCCCGGTCCAGCACTGCCTCTGCTGCAGGCTCTGCAGGATGATCCCAGCACCTACGTGCGACGCAGCGTGGCAAACCATCTTAATGACATCGCCAAGGACCATCCCAGGGTGATCGCGCAGTGGCTGCAGCAGCACCTGCCGCAGGCTCCTGCAGAGCGTCGGACGTTGCTTAAACATGCCAGCCGTACGCTGATCAAGACCGGTGATCCGGCGGTGCTCAAGGCGTGGGGTCTGGGTGTCAACTTTACAGGGCAGGCCGTGTTGAAACTTTCACCTGCGCGGGTGCATCTGGGCGGGCAGGTACAGCTATCCATTGATCTGCGGTCCAGCAGCAGACGCCCCCAGAACTTGGTTATCGACTACGCCGTACATCATGTCAAAGCCGATGGCAGCACCAGCCCGAAGGTATTCAAGGGTTGGGTGTTGCAGTTGCCTGCTCAGGGGACAAAGGAACTCGCGAAGAGTCACCCGATGCGCCTGATCACCACTCGCCGTTACTACTCTGGCCACCACAAGGTGGCGGTACACATCAATGGCCAGGTAGTTGCCGAGGGCAGCTTCATGCTGCTGATGCCTTAGTCCGGACCCTGCTTGCAGGTCCGTCATGGTTGGAGCCAACATCAGTCTTTCGTCGTTCCACCGGCGGTCGCGAGCGTTGAAGTGTCCGGCTATTCTGCCTGTCGCACCGTAATGCTCCATCAACCCCAACACTCCTTCGAGGCAATGCGCTGATGTTAAGTCCCTATCGTGTTCTGGATCTGACCGATGGCCGAGCCGAACTCGCCAGTTTTGTGCTAGCTGGCCTGGGCGCCGATGTGATCAAGGTCGAGCCCATCGGCGGCAGTGCTTCGCGCACCGATCTGCCGCTGGATCCGGCACAGCCACCCGCACTCCAGAGCCTGCACTTTCACGCGTATAACCGCGGCAAGCGCAGCATCGAGCTTGATCTGACGAGCGCGGCCGGCCGTGCAGACTTCCTGGCGCTGGTGGCTACCGCCGACTTTGTCATCGAAAACGCCGAACCCGGCACAATGGACGCCATCGGACTGGGCTTCACCGCGTTACGATCCGCTCGACCAGACCTGGTGTACGTCGCGATTACAGCGTTTGGTCAGGACGGCCCGTATGCTCATCACCTGGCTACCGATCTGACCCTGTCGGCCATGGGTGGCGCAGTCGCTCTGAATGGCGAGCCAGACCGCCGACCAGTGCGCATCACGATTCCGCAGACGTGGTTGCACGCCGCTGCTGAAGCCGCCCTGGCAGCGCTGGTTGCCCATCACCGTCGCTTGCAAACGGGTGACGCCCAGTTTGTGGATGTCTCCGTGCAGGCCGCGGTTTTCTGGACCGGGCTGAATGCCATGACCGCACACGACATCCAGGGGCGCAACATCGAACGCAATGGCACCTTCCTGCAGTTGAGCACGCTGGTCACGCCGCTGGTCTATCCCTGCGCAGATGGCGAAGTTGTGCTGATCGCCACCACAGCAACCATCGTGCCGCTCATTCCGTGGATGATCGAAAGCGGCATCATCACGCAAACCTGGGCCGACGCGGAAGACTGGTTCACGTACGAAGCCCGCATGCTGACTGGCGGTGAGCTCGTCTACCCTGTGCTGATGCTGCGCGAGCGCATCATTGACTTCACTCGCTCAAAAACGAAGGACGAGTTGTTCAAGGGTGGACTTGCCCGTGGGTTGACGCTCGCACCCGTGAATACCGTTGCCGACGTCATGGCGTTCGAGCAGCTTTCGGTTCGCGATTTCTGGCAAACACTTCGTTTGCCAAGCGGTACCCACCTGCGAACTGCAGGCGCTTTTGTTCGTATGTCGGGTCAACCTGTTGTGTGGTCGCGTCCGGTTCCGAAGGTCGGTGAGCACACCGCGGAATTGCTCCAGGATATCAGGTCGACTCAGGCAGCAGCGACGCACGGTCCCGTTCGAAAACCTGTCACACCGGTTACCACGAACGACGCTGAACAAGCCCCACCGCTGCCCTTCGCAGGCATCAAATTCGCCGATTTTTCCTGGATTGGTGTCGGACCGATCACCGCCAGAACGTTCGCCGATCACGGTGCGCTGGTCGTGCATATCGAGAGTGACAACCCAATCGATCGCCTGCGAATGGTCGGCCCGTTCAAGGACAACATCGCCGGTGTGAACCGCTGCCAGTTTTTTGGTGCGTTCAATACCTCGAAGCGCTCCCTGCAGTTGAACCTGAAACATCCGGATGGCATTGCCATCGCCAAACGACTTCTGCAATGGGCTGACATCTGCCTGGACTCTTTCACGGCAGGCACCATGGACTCACTCGGCCTCGGTTACGACGTCGCACGACAATTGAATCCTGGCATCATCGTCGCCAGTACGTGCCTGTTAGGCCAGACCGGTCCTGCGGCGCGCCTGAGTGGGTACGGTTATCATGCGGCCGGCATCAGCGGCTTCTACGAGGTCACCGGCTGGGACGATCGCCCTCCGGCTGGCCCCTTCAATGCCTACACGGATACCATCGCGCCGCGTTTTCTGGCCACTGCGCTCATGGCCGCGCTTGATCACCGACGGCGCACAGGTGAAGGCCAGTTCATCGATCAGGCACAGATGGAGTCGTCGCTGCACTTTCTGACACCCGAACTTCTGAACGTGCAATTGACGGGCAAGAGTCCACGCCGCGCTGGCAACGAGTCACCAACTGCTTCACCACACGACGTCTATCCTTGCGCTGGCGACGATGAGTGGTGCGCAATCGGGGTGGAAACAGATCAACACTGGCGCGCACTTCGCAAGGTGCTCGGTGAGCCAGCATGGGCAATGTCATCCGCTCTGGAGGTGTTGTCCGGACGGCGCGCCGCGAGTGAACTCATCGATCGCGAACTGTCAGCCTTCAGCATGCGCTACGCGCCTCGCGAGTTGATGAATCTGCTGCAGGCCGCCGGTGTGCCTGCCGGAATGGTGCAGCGCTCCAGCGATCATATGCATGATCCACAATTGGCGCATCGCAATTTCTTCCGACGTCTGCAACATCCGGAAATGGGAGAAGTCGCGTACGAGGGGCATCAGTACCGGATCAGCGGTTACGATAACGGGCCACTCGGCCCCGCGCCCTGCCTGGGAGAGCACTCGTTTGAAGTGCTGCAGGACGTGCTGGGGATGGCGGATGACGCGATTGCCGAGGTCATGAGCAATGGGGCAGTCGGCTGAGCGAGGTGCTTCGACCACTTCAAGAAAGCAGAAACAATGTCAATACAACGTATTGACGTAATATCTGGCTACAGGCAGAGTGGACCAATGAAAAAAATGGAACAGCGGAAAGAAATAGAGCAGCGGAAAGAAATAGAGCAGCGGAAAGAAATAGAGCAGCGGAAAGAAATAGAGCAACGGAAAGAAATAGAGCAACGGAAAAAAGGGAACCGCGAAAAAAGGGAACCGCGAAAAACGGAACAGCTCCAGATTCGAGTTTCTGCACGGGAGAAAGAGCAGATCCAGGCCCGGGCTGCCCGTGCGGGCATCGATGTTTCGAAGTGGATACTGCAACAGGCGCTGCCTTCCGCAGAGCAGGAGTTTCAGCGACTGTGCGCCGCGTTGGCGGACAACCCCCGTACGCAAAGTCACGGGCTCGCAGAATTGAATGACTTGCTGACCAGACTGCGCACGCCAGAATTCGAATTGGCGGTGCAAAACCCACCGGCAGCAGACCTCGCGGAATTCGAATCAGCTTACGTTGCTGCAATGGTCGAACAAGCCGCGTCAATTCACGAGGCCACTCCCCCTGCCTGGACTGCCCGGGTCAAAGGCATCGGCAGTCCGTGGTTCGCGTCCTCGCTGGTCAGTCTTCGACTACATTTGCTGCTCAGTTCTCCGCCGCCTTTTTTACGACGCAACCTGTTTGTGGACAGCACGATCGGGGATCGGATTTAGCCTGGACCCTTGATGAACATCCTGCTGCGGCTGTCGATACCCGGGAAAATAAAGCGCGGGCTCCTTCCAGGTGCTCGCCGTACTGCAAAGTACGATTGCGCGCCTGCAAGGGCGCGTCACACTGACTTTTCCCGCATCTCGACACCCTCGCGACGAGCCTTCATGAAGGGTCCAGGCTAGTGCCGTTTTCCAAAGCAGACATGCTGCGTCTGTTCCAGCAACTCAATGCAGAACTTGCGAGTGGAAAGGTCTCTGGCGAGATCTATCTTGTCGGCGGCGCAGTGATGTGTCTTGTCCATGAGGCTCGCCTGTCGACGAGAGATCTGGATGGTGTATTCCGACCTGTGCGTGCAATCCGGGAAGCGGCTCAAAGAGTAGCTGCTGCCAACAATCTGGCAGATGACTGGCTGAACGATGCGGTCAAGAGATATCTGAGTACTGAGGGCGATTTTGTCCCTTTTGTTTCCCTGTCAAACCTGCAGGTCTTGACCGCAACACCTGAATATCTCCTTGCAATGAAATGTCTCGCCATGCGTCTGGGCGCAGAATTCCACGATCAGGATGATGCTCGCTTCCTGCTGCGCTATCTGAACATCACCCGGTACCAGACGGCGCTCGATATCATTTCGCGATACTACCCGATCGATCGAATACCACAGAAAACACTGTACGCGCTTGAAGAACTGCTGCCAGACAGCGATTTGTCTTCGTCCCGCTGAACAACCGAATCACCGATCACAGAACACGACATCACCCGAAAACGACTTCACACGTATGCGGGCGCCGCCTTTACCTTGGGTGACGTACAGCCGCTTGCCTGGACCGTGCTCGCTCGCCCGCGTGACCTGCTTCGCAAAACAGCCACCGATATCACCACTGAAAGTCTCGATGTCCGTGACAAATCCCGCAACGGCAGGCAATTCGAGTTTGACATCACCACTCACACTTTCGGCTTCGATTCGTGTGTCCGCCTGCAGCTCACCTCTGGCAACAACATCACCTGAGGTCGAGCGCAGGTGCAGATCGCGAAGCTGATCCATGTTGATCACCAGATCACCGCTCACCGACGCGGCGTCCAGCGAACCGGAAAAGCCCCTGACCGATACATCACCGCTCACGGCCTTGAGCTGGGCATTACCGGTAGCCCCACCGCCGTCCAGGACAACTTCACCGCTGACACTCTGCATCTCGACTTCAGTGCTGACGAGTGAAGCAACCATATCACCGCTTACCGACTTGAGTCTGGTACGGCCACCGACACCACTGACTTTGATCGTCGCGCTCACCACGGTGACTTCAAGTTGACTCTTCAAAGGAATACGGACCACGAGGTCCGCCGAACCATTGCGACCATCAAAGGTGGGCAGTACCACTTCAATCCTGACATCACCACCTTCCTCGAGGATATCCAGGCGCTTCACCCCTGCACCGAGTTCGGCTTTGACCTCTACTTCCGCCCGGTCCCAGCCGATCACCCGGACACTGCCGCTGGTATTGGTGATCCAGACCTGACCTTCGGGATCTGCCGCCACGCGTTTGACCTCATCGCGACCACCTGGCAATGCCACCATTGGCAGGGTCGCCAGGATTACGCACAACAATCTTTTCATGAATTTCAAAGTGACGTCTCCAGAACCGGATCAGCCATTCGCTCAAGCGTCGTCAGGACACGCATTTCTTCCTGACAGGACTGCACCAACAATACCTGCAACAGGGCATTGCTCGGGTCCTTGCCCAGCGCCATTTCGAGTTCCTTTACAGCCTGCTGGATGGTCGCAAGGCTGGCTGCCACCTGTTCTCGTTCCTGGTCAGACAGATTGGCAAGCCCGGCGATGGCCCGTCCTTCGAGCCGGGTACGCAGTGCTGAATAGTCGGCATCCACCGCCAATACTGAGGGAACCACTGTGGCTTCCACCGCTCGTTCGGCAACCATGGGTGGCATCTCTACAGACGTCCGGCCGATCCACAGACCAATCGCCAGGAAGCTCGTCGCTGCAGCCAACCCAAACGGCAGCAGCCAGGAAGAGCGTGCCTGCCTTGATCTGGAACGCTGCGCCACATCCTGCCTGATTGAACCTTCAATCGAAGCCCACAGATCGCGCTGCGGTGCGACGTCCTGTTGCAGTTCACGAAGACTGGTCACCAGCTTTTTTGATTCGTCCGCCTCACTCATCGCACATCTCCACTTGCGCCATGTTTCACGCCGTCTTCAATTCGTTCGCGCAGGAGCGCCCGGGCCCGATGCAGCTGTGCCTTGCAGGTACCGATGGCGATACCGAGCATCCTGGCTGTCTCTGCGTGGTCGTAGCCGTAAATCCCACTCAGCACCAGCACATCCTTCGCCCCGCGTGGCAGGGACTCGATGGCCGCTTCCAGCTCCGCCGTTTCAACCGGTGTATCGAGGTTCCACTGCTCTTCGAGCTCATCAATTTCCTCGATCGACTCCTCACGCCGTTCCGGCCGTCGACGACGCTCCAGCACGACATTCACGGCGATTCGATGCAGCCAGGTGGCAAGGCTCGCTCGCGATTCAAAGCCCGCCAGCGCGCGCCATGCCTTGATGAACGTCTCCTGCGCGCAGTCGTCGGCAACATCCTGATCGCGGGTCATGCGCAGGCACAGTCCGTTGACTCGTCCGATGTGCCTTCGGTAGAGGTACTCGAATGCCTTGACGTCACCGGCCTTGGCGCGGTCGATCCAGATCTGGT
>Ga0209702_10009253_pt1 | contig 11068 bp, 13 predicted proteins | sample FRY01_FD_187210 | JGI IMG/M metagenome (GOLD analysis project Ga0209702, IMG submission 187210) | Freshwater microbial communities from Lake Fryxell liftoff mats and glacier meltwater in Antarctica - FRY-01 (SPAdes) (version 2) | ecosystem: Environmental > Aquatic > Freshwater > Ice > Glacier... | reverse complement strand
TGCGAACTTATAAATGTTCCTGTTCAAGAAATTGAAGAATCAGAACCAAGTCTTATTATAACAAAAGAAGACTTTTTAATGTGTTATGAATGCACAGAAGAAGAAGCTAATGAAGCTGTTGATTTGTTAAACAACAATGAATACGTTGCAGAACAGATTAATTGGGGTATTCAACATGCAGCAAGTGAATTAGGATTAAAAGTTAAGAATCATTAAATAAAAAAACAGTTATGAGTTTAACAGTAAAAGTATTAAAAGATTCATTGAAAAATTTCCGTGATGATGCAATTGTAAGAGATATACAATTACAAGATTTTATACACCTAATATCTGATTCAGATGGTAATTTATTATTATCTAAACATCGTCCAATTGGATTATGTGTTAGGTCAGGAGAGTATGTTTACCCTAGTGAGGTAGATGGTTATTCAGCGTATTGTCCTGAATTAGATGAGGATTTATTTAATATCGAATGGATTAAAATAGACCACGAAAATGGAGAAAGATAATAATATAACAACAGAAGAAGTTGAAGATACTCATAATAAACTGAGAAACATATTAATAGATTATAACAATCCTGAATGGGGAGATTGCATAATTGACGAAATATGCGAGGTATTTAATTATAAAAAAACACCAAATGAAGAATAATATAACATGGGAACAAGTAAAAGCTCTCATACCTGAGAAAGTAACATTGTATAATGTAGATCAAAATGATTCATTAGATGAACATCTTGACCTTATACAATCAATTATTCATTCTGGTGATAGAAGTGATTTGTGGGACAATATATCAGAATGGTATTGTGATCCTGAAACTGAATGGTATGACAACGAGTTAGTTGAAAACATAGTTAAACATTTTAATATAACAACAGAAGAAGCAGAAGAAATACTTGATAATTGTTCTGATGGTATACGTGATATCATGCATGACAGAGATGATTCTGATGTAGAAAAAGATCTGATTAAAAACACAGGTAAACAAGTGTTTTTCTATGATACTGCTTTTGAAGTGGAAGCAGAAAGTTGGAATTGGGGCACTAAACAAGTAGAAGATGTATGCAAAGAAATCAAAAAAGTATTGTCTATTAAATTAAAAGATGATACTTGGGATGAAAGTATTCAGCTGATGATTAGACAAGCTACGTATGGTGGACAATTAGTTGTTTACTTTTATGATGATATTTCTGATTACATGGATATAGATCAGAAAATTAATAGTATTGGATTTACAAATGCTAACATTGCAATTATAAATACTGGAAATGGTTCTGGTGATCATTGTGAGCTTACTGGATTAGAGTTTAAACTACCTTTTAAAAGAGAAAATCTATTCTTATGTAAAACAATCAGGTACTCATACACTTATGAAGTATGTGGTATGAGTAATGATTGGTGTGAATCTACTTCTGTTCTATTAGAAAAACGTAACATGAAACGTACGATTGAAACCAGTTCTACACATGCTCATCTTGAAAGAGAAGCTAGGTATAACAAAACATTTAAAGAAGGTAAGTGTACAACAGGAGATATGGATAGCACAAGACATAGAAAAATCTCATATATAAACAATTATCCTTGTGGTAATAAATGTTTTGATTGTGGAACATTTTGGATAGATTAAAACAATAAAAACATTATGAAAAAACAAATTTCTGCAGATGGATTCAATATCGCAAAATGATACCAAATGAAAGTCAAACAGATAGTAGATTAATTAAAAAAGAATATGGGGAAAATATGGACAAATCTTAAACAGAATATTGACAGAGGTAAGCAAGGATTAAACACAGGTATACCTTTTGAAGGATTTACAACATTGAGTAATCAAATTTGTAACATTCAACAAGGTAGATTTGATTTAATTTTTGCAGGTACTGGTGTTGGTAAATCTGCTTTTGTTAATGCTACGTATGTTTTTGGTGCAATAAATTATATGCAACAACATCCTGAACACATTAATGATCTTGAAATAATCTACTATAGTTTAGAGATTACTCCTGAATTGCAGATAGCTAAACTAATATGTGCTAGATTGTGGGAAGAACATGACATACTTACTACTGTAAATGAAATATTGTCAAGAGGTAATTTTGATTTGCGACCAGAAGTGGCTTTGTTGATTGATAAATATGAAGAAGATCTTAATCAAATACAAGATAAATTTTTATTTTTTAAATCTTCAGTTACTCCTGATTCATTGTACACAAACATTGTCGCTTACGCTAAGAAAAGGGGTACTGTTATTTATGACAAGCAAGGTGAAATATCAGGTTACAAAGCTTTTAATTCAAACCTTATCACATTGATTGTAATTGATCACGCAGGTCTTATATCTAAAGGTAAGTACAAAACTTTAAAAGAAGCTATTGACCAATCGTCTAAGTATCTTGTATTTTTTAGAAATGTATTTAATTTTTCTCCTGTTGTTATATCTCAAATTAACAGAGGTTCTGAACAAATGGACAGGAGAGATAATGGAGACAATTGGATGCCCATGCTTTCAGATATAAAAGACACCGGTAAACGAAAAACTCATTAATATTGCTTTAATATCAGATAGCATTGTTATATGATATTAAAGTAAATAATGAGTTTCTGCCGTTCGGTTCAGAAATGAATTGATTATTAGGGAGCAATATCGGTGAAGGGTGAGATTCCTAATACCGAGATAAGCATGACAATATAAAAGGTGTCATGCCATCGTAACGCATAGGAGGTGAAGAATATAATAATCCTCCCAAGAGTGTTCCCCATCTAAACAGGTTGTGCTGTAGATGAAAATGTATGCTGAGCTAATCATGAAGTAACATGATGTAATGGACGAATATGAAGTCCTAGAACTATAGAATAAAAAGTCTGTAGGATAACAAAACTGGGGTTATCGGAAGATGCAAACACTGTTTTAGGTATCGCATCACCTTTCTATTTAGGTGTAGAGAAATGTCTGGGGTTCGATATTACCAAGTTCAAAGACAGATATAGATTAGTTAAAATTTGTAAGAATAGAGATGGTGAAGCCAACCTTCTTGCAAGCTTTCTGTTCATAGGTGAAATAGGACAATATACTCAATTGGGTAAAGCAATCGAGTACGAAAGTGGTCCTCCTAATGAGTTAAGAAAAGTGAATCAATATTACAAAAATTTAGTCAATAAAGATTAGTATTAACATTAAAAATGTTGTATCTTTAATGTTCAAAAAAAGTAAATAACCAATAACATAAAACAAAAAATATGGGACAATTAGTGTTTATAATAGGTAAATCTGGGAGTGGTAAATCTACCTCAATCAGAAACCTTAATTCCGATGAGACAATCATCATTAATACCGATCAGAAAGCATTACCTTTTCCTAAGTTCAACTCAAAGTATAACGATGAGAAAGGTAATTACCTGAAAACAAGTGATACGTCATTAGTTGTAAGTAAATTAAAAGAAGCTCACAAAAACCCTAATGTAAAAACAATTATAATAGATACACTATCTAGGTTGGGTACAGATTACATTATGAGTAGTGGTTTTAGAAATGAGAAAGGTTTTGATAAGTGGAATAGGTTATCAGCTAATATCTACGACATCATTAACATCATTAACGATAAGCTTCGTGAGGATATTATTGTATATGTGTTCGCACATCCTGAGCAGATTTCTGATGACTTCGGAGGAGCTTCAGAAAGAATCTTAATGCCTGGTAAACAGTTAAACAACTTTGTGTTAGAATCGTTCAGTTCTATAGTATTGTACACAGAGGTTTTATCTGTACATGGTCAACCTAATGAGTACACTTTTAGAACACAGGTTAGAAATGACACTGCTAAAACTCCAATTGATATGTTTGATGAAGTGAATATACCTAATGATTTAGAAGTTGTGAGTCAAGCAATCAAAGAATATTACGAACTTTAAAAACAAAAATTATGTCAGAATTAACAGAAAAAGAAGCTATTCAACATGCAATAGAAATGGGTTATGTTGCTCCTAAACCTAAAAGAGTAAGATCTTTTGGTGGAAATTTAGCAATAGCTATATCACACACCTTTTTAGGTGATAACAGAGAATCACATCAACGAACACAACGTATGATGGAAAAAGCACATCTTAAAGCTTATATAAAAGGTAGTCGTTTGTTTAAGTTTAGAGGTAAACAATACAAAGTAATGCAATCATATAAAACAGTATAGTAATTAACAATTTTAAAGCAGAAAAATTATGAACATGGAAGACATCAACTGGGGAGTACCTTCAGTAACAGCAACAGTAGTAAGAAAAAAGAAACAGGAAAGATTTGATACTCCTGTATTGTCAATGAGAGCTATCACAGCTCCAGGTTTAAATAGAATGATGAGTTTTAACAAAGCAGCTGAAACATCATTAGGGCTAGTTAAGGATTCTATTTTAAAGATTGGATTCAAAGGTGAGAGCATCTTCTTAATGAGCACAGGAGTACAAGAATTAGCAGAAGGTGAAAAAGCACCTAAATTAGATGCAGGTTCATTTGTGTTAAACGGAAATCTGTCATTTTCTGATAAAAAAGTGTTTAACCACATTGCTACTTTGTTAAAATTAGATATTAATTTAGCTAACCATTTAACATTAGAAGCAATAGAAAATAAACCTTTTATGCAAGTAACTGGTGTTGTAACAGATCCTTCTGAAGTAGAATCAAATGTTATTGAAGAAGTTATTGAAGAAGCGATTGATGATGTTATTGAAAGTCCTTTTGTAACTGAAAAACCTCAACCTCAAGATAAAGTAATTGTTAAAGAAACAAAAACTATTAAAGTTGTTGAAAAAAAAGAAATTCAATTAGCTCCAGAAAGAGTAGCTTTTGCAATTGACGATACTGATGAAGAAGAAGTTATTGAACCAGAAACAAAAGACGAAGACGAAGAAGACGAATGGTAATAAACCATTTTTAAATAGTGCAAGTGCAATTAAATAAGTAAATAAACAATAATTTAAAATAGAATATTATGATTAATTTGAATGATGAAGGATTTGACCAAAAACAAACAACCTTTAAACCTTTTAACGCAGGAATTGCAGGTTTAGTTGAAAATGTAACTATGTCAATGAGTAAGAAAAAGAAAGAAGAGCATGAAAAAGCTCCTGATTACAAAATTGTTTTCACAGACGAAGATGGTGCTATTTGTAATACTTCTTTATATTACATCACTGAAGACACTCAGTATGCAACTAAAGACCAACAAGTTGTTAAACAAGGTAAAATATTAAAGCATTTATTACATGCTGTTATATCGCCTACATTTAAGTTTCCTACTTTTGAAACTGAAAAAGCAATGTTGGATGGTTGTATGAAAGCATTAAAAGATTCTGCTACACCTGGTGTAAAATATAGAATTTTTACAAATTTTGGTGTTAAATCAAGTCCTAAACAATTCGCTCAACCACGTTCATGGGTTCCTTTTATAGAAACTATGGATGTTGTTGAAAGCAGATTGACTTTAAGTGATTTAGATGCAATGGAAAGATTAGCTCCTGATAATGATGGACCTAAGAAAACTAAAGGTGCAGCATCTGCTGAAGTAGCTGATGAAGACTGGGATTAATTATTGATTATTAATAAGGAGGGGTAACTCCCTCCTTTTTTATTTATTGAATGAAAGAAATAAACTTAAATTCGATAGTTTTTGACAAAAGAATTACAATAGAATCCTTACTCAAAATGCTATCGCAAGAAGAAATATTCTCTTTTTACATAGGTGAAGATATAAGAAATAGTGGTTTAGTGTCAAGTCCTTTTAGAGATGACAAAGTTCCTTCGTTTTCAGTGTATTATCATAGGGACCAGCAAAATGTTTTAATGTTCCATGATTTTAGTACTAAAGATACTGGTGACTTTGTTGTACTTGTAATGAAACTGTATGGATTAGATTATCTTAATGCATTGCTTAAAGTTGCATTTGATTTTCAACTTTCAGGTTATGATGTTTCTGCTAACAAAGTCAAAATGGCTAATATGGTTAGGATTAGAGAACAGAAACCTGTAATAATTGGGATTAATAAATGTGAATGGCTTGTGCAAGATAAAGATTTCTGGTCTAGCTTTGGTATTAAAAAATCTACATTAGAAAAGTATAATGTAGTACCAATAAAATATGTATTTTATAATGGCAATCCTGTTCCTTGTGATCCGTTAGCGTATGCTTATCGTGAATATAAAGATTCAGAGTTGTCATATAAAATATATCAACCAAAGTCTAAAAACAAAAAGTTTAAATGGATTAACAATGCAAATCATTCTGTGCATCAAGGTTACACACAACTTCCTAAAACAGGAGATCTACTCATCATCACTAAATCATTAAAAGATGTGATGAGTATACATGATGTTGCAGGAATACCAGCTGTTGGTTTGCAATCTGAATCTGTAACAGTTAAAAACAGTGTTATGGATGAATACAAATCAAGATTTAAGCGTGTAATATGCTTATTTGATAATGACAAAGCAGGTGTAGAACTAACAGAAAAGTTTGTAAAACTCTATGATGTATCTTATATCTTAATTCCTAAACAAAAAGGAGTTACTGATTTTAGCGACTTGGTAAATGTTACCAATAAAGAAAATGCTAATAAAATATTAAATAATTTAATTAAAGAAAATGGAGAATGGTAAATATGAACTGTTTCCTGGTATTTATGCTAACAAAGGGCAAACAGAGGCATTGGATATGTTATACGATTTTTTAAAATCTGATAAAATAGCTTTTATATTGCAAGGAAGAGGTGGTACAGGTAAAACTACAATTATTAAAAAAATGATTCAAAATTACCCAGGTAATATCGGGGGAATGGCAATATCTCACAAAGCTAAAAAAGTGTTAGGTCGATCAATAGGAAAAGAAAATGTAATGACATTAGCTTCTGCTTTATGCATAAAACTAGATGAAAATACAGGTGAATTTACACCTGATGAATACAAAAGAAAAAACCTTAGTAATATTCCTATTACAAAATTAAAGCTAATTCTTGTAGATGAAGCTTCTCAAATATCAATACCAATAATAAACGAAATTAAAAAGTTTAAAACATCTGGTGCTAAAATCATCTTTATTGGGGACGACGCACAGCTCCCACCGATAGGTGAAGACAACATAAGCTCAGTGTTTAAAATTAAAAATTCTTATACTTTAGTTGAAAAAATGAGACAAGCTGCTACAAGTCCAATAATAAACATTGGTGAAATTGTAGCAAAAAACGGTTTATCTGAATCACCATTATTACATGCTTTATCTGCAGAACATCGTGTAAACAAGTATGATGATGAAAGTGGTTCTGAGGTGTTGTTTGAATCTAACGAAGAAAAAGTTTTAGACATGTTTGCAGAAGATTTTAAAAGAGCTAATGACAATGTGGATTATTGTAAAATGGTTACGTTTAATAATCATTTGCATAAAAGTTCACAATCTGTTAGAGCTCTTAATATTAAAATTAGAAAGAAGATTTGGGGTGAAAATTCTGCAATGTATAATAAAGGTGAAATGCTTACAGCTTATGATGGATATAGCAAATCAGAATTGGTAAAAACTCGCAGTAAAACATTTGTAAAACAAACACCTTTGTTTGATAATTCAGAAGATTTTATAGTTCTTGATGTAAGTGCTGTTGTGCAAAAAGATGTAAATTTAGAACACAATCAATACAGCAAAGTGACTGGTAAAACTGTTACGCATTTTTTTAACAAAACGTATGAGTCTTATGATTTAACAGTTTTAAATAAAGATTCAGAAGTTACATATACGGTTCCTGTTTTAACAGAGTTGGGAAAATCTATGTTTGATAGTGATTTACAAGAGTTGTGGAAAAGATGTAAAAAATTATATTTTGAAGCTAAATCAGTGTTTGCTAATTTGCAATATGCGTATGCTATTACTTCTCACAAAGCACAAGGTTCTACTTACATTAACACTTATGTTTTTGAAGATAACATTTTAGGTAATACAAATGGTAGTACTGTTGAAGCAAAAAATCAAGCATTGTATGTAGCAGTGTCAAGACCTCGTAAAAAGTTAGTAATTTTATCTTCTCGCAATCCTGTAAATGGAAAATCAGCAGAAAAACCTGAAGTAGCAACCTTTAAAATTGATGTCACAGAATACATTAAAGCTACCATGATTAAAGAAGGTGAAGAAATTGCTTTTATTGGTGGTGATGGATATAAAAATGTTGTATCTGTTATTGACATGTTAATATACAGAGCAGATCAACCTAAAGGTAGAGTTACTGTTACCATTGAAAAAGAAAACGGTGATATTAAAACAATAAAAAAGAATTTAAAATGAGAAATTTACAAAATGAATTAGATTGGGAGATTTCACAACAACCTATTTACAATGCTGATGGTGTTGTAATAAATGGATACAAAGAAATTACTAAAAACAAAAGTAACAGTTCATCATTGATTTCTGTTATGAAAGATTCGTATTATCCTATTCCTGTTGGTGAATTTACCGACATAGTTAAGCAAATTTCTGCTGAAACAGGTATGGAAATTGCAGGATACAATGAATTTAAAAAAGGAGCTATTATAACAGCTCAATTAAAGTCTACCAATGATTTTATCATTGGGGATAGTGTAATAGAAGGATACCTTACGCTAGGTACTGGATTTGATGGTTCACAAAGTTTTTTCATTGGTCACACTAATGAGTTTCTTAGATGTCAAAATCAATTTGGTAGAATTATTAAAAACTTTACGTCAAGATTAACTAAAGGAAATGTTTCAAGAGTGGATTCTATTATAACTCAACTGTTTGAATATAGTAATTTTGAAAAAGAGTTGTATGCATCATTTGAAAAAATGACTACTGTTAAGATTGATTCTGGTATTGTAAAATCTGCAGTTGAAAGGTTAATAGGTTTGACAAACGAAGAAAGGTTAGACAATAATCTAATTAACACTCAAAAAAGAAACAAATTAATATCGCTTAAAGATTGTATTTCTGCTGAATGTGGAGATCTTGGAGACAATGCTTTTGGTTTGTTTAATGGAATTACCAAATACACCACTCATGAAATGTCAAGTAGACAAGAGGATGTTTTCGGAAACCTTTTTACAGGAAAAGCTTTGTTAAACAATCATGGGTATGATTTAATTGTGAACGAAATAATAAATTAAAATGCCTGAAGAAATAGTAATTGAATTTCCAGAGTTTATAACTCATGTTGCTTTATCCAAAAACAAATGGAAAAAGATAGGATACAACGCTATACATGCATCTCCTCATTTTACTATGAGGAATGCGTTTGTAGGGGCTATGCACACATACATTGAAAAACACATCCCAAAAGGATTAACAATTGAGGGTCCTGTTAAAACAGAAATAATAGTATATGCACCCATAAATTATGGTAATGTAAAATCTATAATGGACAAGACAACAGGAATGCGTAAAATCACTTGGAAACCACCTGCTAAAGATTATATTCCTAACTGGGATATATTCAACTTAGCTGCTGTATGGTTAAAATCATTGGATGATGCTGTTATTAATGCAGGAATATTACCTGATGATAACATTAAATACTTTCAAGGATTTGGAGGAAAGTTCGTAGAGGTAAAGCACTTACACGAAAGAAAATTAGTTTACAAAATAACAAAAATATAATGGGAGATTATAAAAGTTTAAACAAGATGAATCAATCGCTATTAAAGCAAATATTGAAACATCCACAATCATTCCTTAGTACACAAAAAAAGTACAACCAGGAACAAGAAGATAAAGCAAATGGAGTAGCAGTGGTAACACCTCCTGCTTTTGTATTTGGAGCAGCAGTAGATCACATGTTAACAGAAGATATTCCATTTGAGGATGTATTTTATGTAATGGATTCTAATAAAAAACCATCAGAAACTATGATGGCAATTGTTAACACTGTGTTTAACGAATATAAAAGTAACGGAAATCTTATAGATCATCAGGTTGCAATTTTAGAAGTTTGTGCTAGATTAGATTATCAATCAAGATGGAAACCTGATACCAAATGTGCAAAAGTTGTAGAAGATGGTAGTGCTTATTTCAAAGTATTGCAAGAATCTGCAAATATGACTATTCTTTCTAAAGAAGAGTATGATTTAGCTGTAATAGCAACGGCTGCCTTGAAATCTGATGAATACACTGGTTACTTTTTAAAAGCATCTAAAACAGTTGAGATTATTAAAAAGCCAATTTTTGAATTTGAATTTCAAGGTGTTGAGTTTAAAGGTGAAGGAGATTTAATAACAATAGATCATAAAATAAAAACAATTTTCCCTTTAGATATTAAAACTATAGGTGGTGACGTAATGATGTTTCAATCTAATTTTTGGAAGTTTAGATATGATTTTCAAGCCGCTTTTTATACCAAAGGATGTGAATCACATCCACAAGTAAAAAAGTTGTTAGGAGAAGGTTATAAACTTGCACCTTTTAAATTTTTAGTAGTTGAAAAAGACTGTGTTAAAAGACCAATGGTTTATTCTGTTCCTCACGAAGTACTAAAAATAGGTCAACTTGGTGGAACATTATCTAATGGAAAGTTAACAGAAGGTATTGTTTCTGCTGTAAAGCGTTACAAATATCACATGGAAAATAACAAATGGGAATATCCTATGGAGTATTATTTGAATGGTGAAATGTGTTTGGAAATATGAAAGAACAAAAAAAACCAAAACATTTTACTAAGACTGCTACATTTATATTTCCTCTGTTAGGCATTAATAAATCAGAATTTGCATATACTAAGACAACATTTTCAAGAATAGAGAATTGTAGCAGGTTTCACAATGCGTTTCTATATGATAAAATATCAAATGTATATGATAACTATGTATCAATTGCTATTGATAACTATAGAGATGTTAAATTTGACAGTTTCTATCGAAATATGTTGTCACATGATTTGTTTGTGGATTCTTATGAAGTAGAAGAAGTATTAATATTAGTATTTAGGATTCCTGATGATAAAGAGGAAGACTTTAATCTTATCAAAAATGGTGCATACTCAAAAGTATCAGCAGAAAGTAAGCAATTGATCATGTCGAATCATTTTTTTGATG
>Ga0209702_10009252_pt1 | contig 11072 bp, 8 predicted proteins | sample FRY01_FD_187210 | JGI IMG/M metagenome (GOLD analysis project Ga0209702, IMG submission 187210) | Freshwater microbial communities from Lake Fryxell liftoff mats and glacier meltwater in Antarctica - FRY-01 (SPAdes) (version 2) | ecosystem: Environmental > Aquatic > Freshwater > Ice > Glacier... | reverse complement strand
GAACATGCTGGACGACAAAGCCACACATGCGCCCGCCAACGGGGAAGATGAAGGGACGGGCGGGAACGGGGTCGAGGCTGGCTTGATGGAGATGCTGGACCGGATGCAGAGCGGGCGCTTCAAGGTGTTCAGCAACCTGACCGACTGGTTTGAGGAGTTTCGGATGTATCACCGCAAAGACGGGAAGGTCGTCAAGTTAGATGATGACTTGATCAGCGCCACACGCTATGCAGGAATGTCGCTGCGCCACGCGATCACAAAGCCAGGCCAGACGACATTCAAGCGCCGGGGCTCGCCAATGGCGGTTTGACGTGGCAAGGATGAGCCAAGAGCAACTGGGTCTGGAGTCCGGCGTGCAGTGCAATTTCATTTCCCTGATCGAGACTGGGCAGAACCAGCCTACGATTGGCACTGTGTTCAGGCTAGCTGGTGCCTTGGGCATCAAGGCGTCAAAACTGGTGGTCGAGGCTGAAAAGCTGCTGGACTGAGCAGCTCATTCTCAGGCGATGGAGCGCAGGCTCGCGCTTGATGACAAACCCGTCTCAGAATCACGTCGCCTATGCGGTACAGTGACCGGCTGCAATAGCTGTCACTGTTACCACCTATAAGCGCGTCCATGCCCCTCAAAAAATCCGAGCTCTATTCATCCCTCTGGAAATCCTGTGACGAGCTGCGTGGCGGTATGGATGCCAGCCAGTACAAAGACTATGTGCTGGTGCTGCTGTTCGTCAAATACGTCTCTGACAAATACGCCGGCAACCCCAACGCGCTGATCGACATACCCGCTGGTGGCAGCTTTGCCGACATGGTGGCGCTCAAGAACGACAAGGAAATTGGCGACAAGATCAACAAGCTGGTGGCCCGCCTGGCGGATGCCAATGACACCCTCAAAGGCGCCATCAACGTGGCCGACTTCAATGATGAAGAAAAGCTAGGTAAGGGCAAAGAGATGGTGGACCGGCTCACCAAGCTGGTCGGCATTTTTGAGGGGTTGGACTTTGGCCGCAACCGGGCCGAGGGTGACGACCTGCTGGGCGATGCTTATGAATACCTCATGCGCCACTTTGCCACCGAGTCCGGCAAAAGCAAGGGGCAGTTCTACACCCCAGCCGAAGTCTCGCGCGTCATGGCGCAGGTGATTGAGCTGGGCCGCGCCACCGACGCCCGCCAGAGCATTTTTGACCCCACTTGTGGATCAGGCTCGCTCTTGCTCAAAGCGCATGACGAAGCCAAAAGCCGCACCGGGCTGGACTTGGCCCTGTACGGCCAGGAAATGGACAACGCTACCGCCGCCCTGAGCCGCATGAACATGGTGCTGCACGACTGCCCCACGGCTGAAATCTGGCGCGACAACACCCTGGCCAACCCGCACTTTTTGCACGCCACCGACAAAACCGCGCTGCAAACCTTTGACTACGTGGTGGCCAACCCACCGTTCTCTACCAAAGCCTGGAGCAACGGGTTCGACCCGCTCAATGATCTGTTTGGCCGCTTTGAATACGGCGTTCCCCCGGCCAAGAATGGCGACTACGCTTTTTTGCTGCACATCCTCAAAACCCTCAAGAGCACTGGCAAGGGCGCGGTCATCTTGCCGCACGGCGTACTGTTTCGCGGTGGGGCTGAGGGTGGCATCCGCAAAAACATCGTGCGCCAGGGTTTTATTAAAGGCATCATCGGCCTGCCTGCCAATCTGTTTTATGGCACCGGCATACCGGCCTGCATCATCGTGCTGGACAAAGAAGGCGCAGCAGGCCGCACGCTCGGTAAAGATGGCCAGGGCGGCATCTTCATGGTGGACGCCAGTAAGGGCTTCATCAAAGACGGCAACAAAAACCGCCTGCGCGCCCAAGACATGCACCGCATGGTGGACACCTTCACCCGCCAGCAAGAGGTGCCAAAATACGCCCGCCTGGTGCCCCTGAGCGAGATTGCCGCCAACGACTACAACCTCAACCTGCCGCGCTACATCGACAGCACCGAGCCCGAAGACCTGCAAGACATCGAGGCCCACCTCAAAGGCGGCATCCCCTTGAGTGACATTGACGGTCTGCACCGCTACTGGCAAGTGCTGCCCGCCGTGCGTCAGGCACTGTTTGCCCCGGTGGCCAATCCAGACCGCAGCAGCAAATATTGCCAACTGGCGGTAGAGCCCAGCCAGATCAAGACCACCATCTTCGGCCACAGCGAGTTCACCACCTTCAACCAGACCGTCACCCAACGCTTCGCCACTTGGAAAGCAGCCCACACCCCGCTGCTGACCGGTATCCAGGTGGGCGACCGCCCCAAGGCGCTGATCGAAGACCTGTCCGAAAGTCTGCTGCAAGCCTTTGAAGCCGCCCCGCTGATCGACGCCTACGACGTGTACCAACACCTGATGGACTACTGGGCCGAAACTATGCAGGATGATGTGTGGATGATCGTCACCGATGGCTGGAAGGCGGTGCAGGACGGCAAGCCCAATACCGACCTGATTCCCACCGCTCTGGTGGTGGCCCGCTACTTTGCCGCCGAGCAGCAAGCCGTGGAGGCACTGGAGGCCGAGCGCGACACCATTACCCGCCAGATGGAAGAGCAGGACGAAGAGCACGGCGGTGAAGATGGCCTGCTGGCGGAAGCCAAAACCGACAAAGGCAAGCTCACCGCCAAGAGCGTGAAAGACCGCCTCAAGGTACTGCAAGCCATTACCGTGCGCGCAGAGTTGCTGGATGCCCAAGACGAAATCAAAGCCCTGAAAACCTACGCTGCGCTCATAGAAGCAGAGGCCACCGCCAGCAAAAGGGCCAAAGACGCGCAAAAGGCGCTGGATGCCAAAGTGGCTGCCAAGTACGCGCACCTGAGCGTGGCCGATATCCAGACCCTCGTGGTGGCTTCCAAGTGGCTGGCCGCCCTGACCGCCAGCGTGCAAAGCGAGCTGGACCGCGTTAGCCAAGCCCTGACTGGCCGCATCCGCCAACTGGCCGACCGCTACGCCACGCCGCTGCCTGCGTTGGGTGAGGAGTTGGAAGGGCTGGCGGACCGGGTTGATGGGCACCTGAAAAACATGGGTTTCCTGAAGTGAATCGTGGCGAAGTCGCCATCATAAAAAAACGCTGCAAAGCGATTCGTTCCACGTATTTCTGCTCGGTTATTAAAGAAAACCTCTATTTCTTTAATAAGGCAATTTCTCATTAAAGGTTTTTCACTATGCCTGCTAATTCCAATACGCACACCTTGGCGTTGTTGCCGCACCTCGGTGAGATTGAAACCAAACCCGTGCTCAAAAAACTTGCCCGTGCGCACCAGGCACTGGCCGAACTCAAAGGCGTGGCGGCCAGCATGCCCAACCAGCGCATTTTGATCAGCACCTTGGCGCTGCAAGAGGCCAAAGACAGCTCGGAAATTGAAAATATCATCACTACCCACGATGAGCTCTACCGCAGCGACAGCGCCCGCCGCCACTTCATCACCCTGGCCGCCAAAGAGGTACACAACTACGCCGATGCCCTGCGCGCCGGGTTCGAGCGCGTGCAGCAAACCGGCCTGCTTACTGTTAATGACATTCTCACTATCCAGGCAGGCATCGAGGAAAACCGCGCCGGGTTTCGCAAACTGCCCGGTACTGCGCTCAAAAATGACCAGACCGGCGAAACTGTTTACACCCCGCCCCAGCACCCGGACGACATCATCGCGCTCATGACCAACTTAGAGCGATTCATCAACGACTCCGAGGTGTGCGACTGGGACCCTCTGACCAAAATGGCCATCATTCACCACCAGTTTGAGAGCATTCACCCGTTTTACGACGGCAACGGCCGCACCGGGCGCGTCATCAATATCTTGTATCTGGTGCAGCAGGGGCTGCTTGATACGCCGGTGCTGTACCTATCGCGCTACATCAACCAGCACAAGGCCGATTACTACCGCCTGCTGCAAACCGTGCGCGACAACCAGCACAACAGTGATCCGTGGCAAGACTGGCTGCTGTTCATGCTCGACGGCGTGGAACAAACCGCCCGCCAAACCACCACGCTGGTGCTTGCTATCAAGACGCTGATGCAGCAAACCAAACACCGCCTGCGCACCGAACGGCCCAAAATCTACAGCCAGGACCTGATCAACAACCTGTTTCGCCACCCATACACCAAGATTGACTTTTTGGCTGAGGAACTGCAAGTTACGCGCAAAACCGCCGCCAAATACCTTGAAGAACTGATCAGCATTGGCCTGCTAACCAAACACAAACTTGGCAAAGACAACTTCTACATGAACGATGGGCTGTACCAACTCCTGGGCAATGTCGGCGCAGGCCAACGGGGTGGAACATGAGAATGAAAAGCCAAAATATGACCCACAAGGCGCACAACATAGGTAATAAATTAGATTATTTACCTATGTATGAGGTCTCGTGTCACCAAAACCACAAAAACGTACACATGAAGGGGGCGAGGCCCTATGAACGCGAGTGTTGAACGGGCTCCGGTGCAGGGCCATGGCCTGAGTGCCGCTGTGCCGCCGGGGTACAAGCAGACTGAGGTGGGGGTGATTCCAGAGGATTGGCGTGCTGAGGGGCTCGGTGCATTTTGGAGTGTCACGGACTGCAAGCACGTAACAGCGGAGTTTGTTAACAACGGCTTTCCGCTCGCCAGCATTAAAGAAGTTCAAAGCCGATTCGTCGATCTATCAAACGCAAAACAAACTACACAGAAGTACTACTCGCTATTAATCGAGGGCGGTCGAAAACCCCAGACCGGTGACTTAATCATGAGTCGTAACGCAACTGTGGGTGAGGTTGCGCAGGTTACGGAGTCGCACCCCATGTTTGCTATGGGACAAGATGTTTGCTTGCTGCGCAAGCTCAATTCGGCTCATGAAACCGACTACCTCCAAAGCGTCTTTCGATCGCCGATTATTGGCAATCAAATCGAAAATTTGATGGTGGGTTCGACGTTTAAGCGGGTGAACGTCGAGCAGATTCGCAATCTTTTGGTGCCGATGCCATCTGCGCCCGAACAACGCGCCATCGCCACCGCCCTGTCGGATGTGGATGCCCTGCTCGCCAAGATCGACCAGCTCATCGCCAAGAAGCGCAACCTCAAACAGGCCGCCATGCAGCAACTCCTCACCGGCCAGACCCGGCTGCCGGGGTTTAGTGGGGAGTGGGAGGTGAAGCGGTTGGGGGATTTGCTCGCCTACGAGCAGCCAACGCCTTACCTTGTGAAATCTGCCGAATACGATAACGGCAACAGCGTGCCAGTTCTTACCGCCGGAAAGACGTTCATCTTGGGTTACACCAACGAAACTGACGGCGTGTATTCAAGTCCACCAGTTATTATTTTTGATGATTTCACGACTGCATCAAAATTCGTTGACTTCCCATTCAAGGTCAAGTCCTCTGCCATGAAGATTTTGAAGGCGCGTGAGGGTCGCGCTGACATTCGGTTCGCATTTGAGCGAATGCAGATCATTGCCTTCCAACTTGGCGACCACAAGCGGTATTGGATTTCTGAGTACAGCAAGTTGCCGATTGCGACGCCAGGAATTGCCGAGCAAACCGCCATCGCCAGCGTCCTCTCCGACATGGACGCCGAACTCGCCGCTCTGCAAGCCCGCCGTGACAAGACCCGCGCGCTCAAGCAGGGCATGATGCAGGAACTGCTGACCGGGCGCATCCGGCTGCTATGACCCTGTCACTCCAGCCGACAGCGTTTTACATCGGCTGGCATGTGGGGGATGTGCTGGCATAGTACAGAAATAGGTGAGACCAAAAATGAAAAACTATTACCGTGTCATGCTTGGGCGCAAAAGCATCTATGCCGCAGAGGCTTTTGCTGGCAACTACATCTGCGCTAACTTTGAAATCCCGCAAGATTTGACAGCGGACCTCTTCGATGACTGGCGCGCCTTCAACAAGAAATTCATCCCGGTTTTTATGGCTAGTCACCCGGACAAGACCAAGATTGGTGCTGGTCTTGCGTGCGGTGCCTTGTGGACTGTATCCAAAGGGATTTTGAAGGGTGACATCGTGCTTTGCCCGGATGGCACGGGCGCGTACTACGTGGGCGAAGTCACAGGGGATTACTACTACGCCTCAGGTCTGAATTCACCTCACTGTCGCACAGTCAAATGGTTGACCCAGACCCTACAGCGATCAGACATGAGTGAGGCGCTGCGCAATTCGACAGGCTCGATTGGCACAGTGAGCACTATCACCAAATACGCCGCCGAAATTGAGATGTTGCTTGGCGCTAACGTCGCGTCCACGCTCTTACCCGGCGATTCCACGGTAGAGGACCCGGTCGCATTTGCCATGGAGAAGCACCTGGAAGATTTTCTGGTGAAGAACTGGGCGCAAACCGACCTGGGCAAGGATTACGACATCTTTGCCGAAGACGGTGAGTTGGTGGGCCAGCAGTACCCGACCGACACCGGCCCGATGGACGTGCTGGCCATCAAGAAGGACAAGAGCGAACTACTGGTGGTGGAGCTCAAACGGGGCCGCGCCAGCGACGTGGTGGTGGGCCAGGTGCTGCGCTACATGGGTTTTGTGAAAGAAGAGCTGGCCGAGCCTGGCCAGACAGTGCGCGGCGTGATCATTGCACTGGAGGATGACATTCGGATCAGGCGGGCGCTGGTGATGACGCCGACGATCGACTTTTTTCGGTATCAGATGACGTTCAAGTTGGTGAAAGGCACTTCATGAGCACCGTCGGCCAAATCGAAAAGAAAACCCAGGCCCGCATCGTCGCCCTGCTGCGCGACCGCCTGCACTACAGCTACCTTGGCAACTGGATTGACCACGCAGGCAATGCCAACATCGAACCCGAGCGACTGACTGCATGGCTCATCAGCCAGGGCGTGGCCCCGACACTGGCCAGCCGCGCCATCTTCGAGCTGCAAAAGGTGGCCAGTGACACCAGCCAAAGCCTGTATGACCGCAACCGCGAGGTGTACCGCCTGCTGCGCTACGGCGTGAAGCTCAAACTCGAGGTCGGCGAAAACACCGTCACCGTCTGGCTGATTGACTGGCAGCACGCTGACGCCAACGACTTTGCCTTTGCCGAAGAAGTGACCGTCAAAGGTGTGGATGCCAAAGCATCAGCCAAGCGCCCGGACATCGTGCTCTACATCAACGGCATTGCCATTGGCGTGCTGGAGCTCAAACGCTCCACCGTGTCGGTGTCCGAGGGCATTCGCCAGAACCTGGACAACCAAAAGAAGGAATTCATTCAGCCCTTTTTCTCGACCATGCAGTGGGTGATGGCGGGCAATGACACCGAGGGGCTGCGCTACGCCACCATCGAAACGCCAGAGAAATATTACCTGCGGTGGGTGGAGGAAGGCGGCGACTTTGCCGCCGAGCCGAATCTGCTGGACCGCAACCTGTTGCAGGTGTGCAGCAAAGCCCGACTGCTGGAGCTGATGCACGACTTTGTGGTGTTTGATGCGGGCACCAAGAAGCTGTGCCGCCAGAACCAATACTTTGGCGTGAAGGCGGCGCAGGGCTTCATCGCCCGGCGTGAGGGCGGCATCATCTGGCACACCCAGGGCAGCGGCAAGAGCTTGACCATGGTGTGGTTAGCCAAGTGGATTTTGGCCAACCGCACCGGTGCGCGGGTGCTCATCATTACCGACCGCACCGAGCTGGACGAGCAGATTGAAAAGGTGTTCAAAGGTGTGAGCGAGACCATCTGCCGCACCACCAGCGGCGCCGACTTGATCGCCAAGTTGAACGACACCGAGGAAACGCTGCTATGCACGCTGGTACACAAGTTTGGTGGCAAGAATGGCGAGGACGAAGATGGTGACGCCGCCAGCAAGGAGGCCACCAAAGCCTTTGTTGCTGCGCTGCGCAACCTGCCCAAGGACTTCCAGGCCAAGGGCGACATTCATGTGTTTGTCGATGAATGCCACCGCACCCAGAGCGGCGACCTGCATGAGGCCATGAAGGCGCTGCTGCCCAACGCGGTGTTCATCGGCTTTACCGGCACGCCGCTTCTCAAGGCAGACAAGCAAAAGAGCATTGAGGTGTTTGGCCGCTACATCCACACCTACAAGTTTGACCAGGCAGTGCGCGAAGGCGTGGTGCTGGACCTGCGCTACGAGGCGCGCGACATTGACCAGTCCATCACCTCGCAGAAGAAAATTGACGAGTGGTTTGATGCCAAGACCAGCGGCCTGAACGACCTAGCCAAGGCCCAGCTCAAGCAGAAGTGGGGCACCATGCAGAGTGTGCTGTCCAGCCAGTCGCGGCTAGAGCAGATCGTGGCCGACATTCTGCTGGACATGGCGACCAAGCCGCGCCTGATGGACGGCCACGGCAACGCCATGCTGGTGGCCGGCAGCATTTATGAAGCCTGCAAGTATTACGAGCTGTTCAGCAAGACCGAGCTCAAGGGCAAATGCGCCATCGTCAGCAGCTACGTGCCCCATGTGGCCGACTCCAAGGGCGAGACCACGGGCGCGGGCGATACCGACAACCTGTTCAAGTACGGCGTGTACCGGCAGATGCTGGCCGACTGGTTTGGCGAGCCGCCCGAGACGGCGCAGACCAAGGCCGACAAGTTTGAGCTGGCGGTGAAGAAGCGGTTCATCGACGAGCCCGGCCAGATGAAGCTGCTGATCGTGGTGGACAAGCTGCTGACCGGCTTTGACGCGCCATCGGCCACCTACCTCTACATCGACAAGAAGATGCAGGGCCACGGCCTGTTTCAAGCCATTTGCCGGGTCAACCGGTTGGATGGGGACTCCAAAGAATATGGCTACATCGTCGATTACAAAGACCTATTCAAACGCCTGGAAGGTGCAGTGCAGGACTACACCAGCGGCGCGTTGGATGGCTTTGATGCGGAAGATGTGAAGGGCTTGCTGGAAGACCGCGTAGAAAAGGCGCGCGAGGACTTGGAGGACGCGCGGGAGGCAGTCAAGGCCCTGTGCGAGCCAGTGGACCCGGCCCGCGATTCTGTGGCCTACCTGGGCTACTTTTGCGCCAAAGAGTCGGGCAACGCCGCGCAACTGAAAGAGAATGAGCCCAAGCGGCTGAAACTCTACAAGTTCACCGCCAGCCTGCTGCGCGCCTATGCGGCCATCGCCAGCGAAATGGCGGCTGCGGGGTATAGCGAGAAGGACATTGCCACCATCAAGGCCGAAGTGGACCACTATGCCAAGGTGCGCGACGAGGTGAAACTGGCCAGCGGGGACTACATCGACCTCAAGGCTTATGAGCCGGCCATGCGGCACTTGATCGACACTTATATCCGCGCCGATGACAGCGAGAAGATTTCGGTGTTTGATGATCTGACGCTGATTCAGTTGATCGTGGAGCGCGGGCCGGACGCGGTGGATGCCTTACCCAGTGGCATCAGGCAGAGTGAAGAAGCCGTGGCCGAGACCATCGAGAACAACGTGCGCAAGTTGATTATCAATGAGTCGCCGGTGGACCCGGCCTACTACGACAAGATGTCCAAGTTGCTGGATGCGTTGATTGCGCAGCGGCGCAAGGGCGTGGTGAGCTACAAGGAATATCTGGAGAAGATCGCCAACTTGGCCAAGCAGGCCACGATTCCGGGCGGTGATGGACCTGGATACCCGCCTGCTATCAACACGCCTGCGTTGCGTGCCTTGTTTAACAACTTGCAAAGTCGCTCACCTGATCTGGCCATGGCGATTGATGCGGCCATCAAAGCCAGCCTGCAAGCGGGCTGGCGCGAGAACAGCATGAAGGTGAAGAAGGTGCGGCTGGCTATACGGCATGTGCTGTTGACACACATGCCAGCAAGGACGGCTGACGCGGTAACAGAGCCCGGTAAAACCGTACCCGCAGCGCTGGACCTCGAGGCAGAAACCGATCGCATTTTGGAGCTGGTAAAGCAGCAGCACCATGACTATTGAAACGCCATCTGCCACCGTGAAACGTATTTCCGTAAGTGGCATTGCGGTAGAGGTCGTGCGCAAAGACATCAAAAACTTGCACCTGGGCGTGTATCCCCCATCCGGTCGAGTGCGTGTCGCGGCACCGCTAGTGGTCAGTGACGAGGCCGTGCGGCTGGCGGTGATCGACAAGCTGGGTTGGATCAAGCGTCAGCGCGCGCAGTTTGCCAAGCAACCACGGCAGTCTGAGCGGGAAATGCTCAATGGCGAGAGTCACTACTTTCTGGGGCGGCGTTATCGGTTGCGGGTGCATGAGCACGACGGCCCGGCCCGGGTGGCCTTGCGCGGTGTGGCATCCATGGGCCTGTTTGTACGGCCGGGAGCGACAGTAGAGAAACGGGAGGCCGTGCTTTTGGACTGGCATCGCACATCCCTGCGATCAGTCATTGCGGAGTTACTGGCGCACTGGCAGCCGAAGATTGGCGTTCAGGTCGTTGACTGGGGCATCAAGAAGATGAAGACCAAGTGGGGGTCGTGCAATGTTGTGGCCCGGCGCATTTGGTTGAACCTGGAACTGGCCAAGAAGCCGGTGCAGTGTCTTGAGTACATCGTGGTGCATGAGCTATTGCACCTGCTGGAGCGCAATCACACGGAGCGGTTCACCAAGCTGATGGATCAGCACTTGCCGGATTGGCGGACTCGACGGGTGGTGTTGAATAGCTCGCCGCTGGGGCATGAGGCATGGAGCTACTGACAGAGCGACTTTTTGTCTTTCCTGAACGCAAGAAATGCCGTTTTTGGTTAAATTTGCCGACTCCCCGAAAAATCAAAGCTCCAATTCATGGAATCTCACAAGAAGGCACCGTGACCTGTGTACCTGGAGTTGACGACGCTCCCACTGACAGCTACGGGCCCATAGCGGGTGCTCGTCGCGGTAGTCTCTATGACTTCAAAGCTGCGTTTGCAGCCGTTCGCCATTCTACTTATTGCCCATAAATCCGATTCGTCATCCATTACGTTTCAGATGACAGCTAGGGTTCATAAAGCGGTCTTTCGTTTACGAAATGAAAGCTGCTGTGGGACGACTGTGGTGTGCAGGTGATCTTGCCCCCGAAAAACGTACTCCATAGCTGATGGTTAAATTCAGCAATAGGAGATTGAAAAATGAGCAAGAGAAAAGACGGACAACCCCGTGGCCAGTACACGCTGGAGTTCAAGCTGGAAGC
>Ga0209702_10009247_pt1 | contig 11077 bp, 10 predicted proteins | sample FRY01_FD_187210 | JGI IMG/M metagenome (GOLD analysis project Ga0209702, IMG submission 187210) | Freshwater microbial communities from Lake Fryxell liftoff mats and glacier meltwater in Antarctica - FRY-01 (SPAdes) (version 2) | ecosystem: Environmental > Aquatic > Freshwater > Ice > Glacier... | reverse complement strand
CGGCACGCTACGCCTCACGGCCCCAAAGTTCGGAGGCTCACGCCCATCCGACAACTGCCAAAACGCAGCCCGCTTCATGCTGCGCAGACAAAACCCGCCGGTTCGTACAATGGACGCCTACACGCGCAGTGGCCCACGCGCCGCCACGCGGCCAGCGCCAGATTGAACGCGCCGATCTGCGTGCAGCGCGGGTCAAGCTCCAGCCCGAACAGGTTGTCGCGGATGACCGCCGCCACCGCCGTCTGCTCGTCCAGCTTTTCCTCCGCCATCCGCAGCGCGACGAGCCGCTCGAACATGGCCACCACGAAATGCCCGCTGCCCATGCACGGGTCGAGACACTTGAGTTCCTTCGCTGACGTGGGCCAACCGGAGAATGTGCCAGCGGCAGGAGTCCACCGAGTTTCATCCGCAGATTTCGCAGATTTTCGCAGATTTTCAGAAGAGCGGATGAAACGGAGGTATTTCCATTCGCAGCCCGGCAGACTGACCGCTTTCCGGCAGTCCTCTTCAGTCTCCAATCTGCGCCCATCTGCGCAATCTGCGGATAACTTCTTCCCCGCCCACCACGCGCCGAGCGTGTTATCGAGCAGGAAGTCCACCATGTAATCCTCGGTGAACAGTTGCGTGACGGACGGCAGTTCATCCGCGCCGATCTTGTTGCCGGATTTATTAGCGGCCTCTTTTGCATCCGCCTGCCAAAACTGGTAGCACCAGCCCAGGCTGTCGCTGGCGGTGAACACCTCCACGGGCAACTCCTTGACGAGCTGGACGAGCTGGTTGCGGTCTTCCACGGGGAGTTCCACGGCACCTGCGGGATCGTCGGCCCGGAAAATCTCGGGTAGTTCGACCGCCGCAAAGCGCGCGGCCACGGCCCACGCATCCTTGAGCTTCAGCGACGGAGCGAGTTCCTCGCAATCATCCAGCGACACGGACACGCCGTGGTCGGGCGAGATGAGCAGATTATTTTCGAGAAGAAACTGGGCGAAGAGCAGCCGATGCCATTGGTCGTAAGCGGTCTTCTCGACAAGGTGCTTGATCTCGTAAGCGCCCGGTTTGGAGTGGCTCTCGGTATCTCCCAGTTGTTTGGCTTGGGCTTGGAGCTGCTTGCGGTGTCTGCGCTGCTCCTTGTCCATGTGCTGGTAAGGATCAGGCTCATGCACCGCGAGAGCTTCGAGCGATTTCCGGGCACCCGCCTCCGCAATCTTGCGCGCCTGCTTGATGGCGCTTTCCAATTTGCGGCGAAGGGTGGACGGGAGAGAGGACATGGGGGAAAGTATGAAGGATGAAGGATGAATTATGAACTGTGATCAGAGAAGAGGGAGCAGGTGGTGGGTGATCCATTCGTGAGCTTCGCCGGGACGGTAGAGGATACCGGGGCGGAGCAGCGGCGGGGTGTCGGATAGAAAGCCGGCGTGCTTCATTTTGGCGGCGAGATTGAGCGCGAAATCGGCGGATGACACCGGATGGTTCTCGGCCGCCATGTAGTGGTGGAACGCGGCGACCACGGCGGGTGCATCGAGCACGCCTGCCTGGTGGGCCTGCCAGAGATCGAAGAGGTCGCGGCCCTTGCGGCGTTGATAGAGGGCGCGGAGTTTGGTGCCGAGCAGTTCGGTGGTGGCGTAGATGGGCAGGGTGGCCTCGCCCGAGAACCAGCGGGAATCCACGGCGAACGCGGTTTGCTGGACGGGCAGCAGGCAGAGATGCTCGCGGGTGTTAATTTCGATTTTCAAGCGGAGCCGGATGACGGGCGGCAGCTCGGACTCGAAACGGTAGGTGAGCGTGGCACCACGGGGGCCGATGTCGCTCTTGGGTTCGCCGAGCCAGGGATTCAATCGTTCCCGGAGAAGATCCAAGGTGCCACCGATGGATTCCTCACGGAGTTGCACGAAGTCCAGATCCTCGGAGTAGCGGGCGGCGGGCTGGAGCACGATCTTGTGCAGGGCGGTGCCACCCCGGAAGAGGAGGCGTTCCCGCAGGACGGGATTGGCATAGATTTCTACCAAGCCCCTAGAAAGAATGAGATCCTGCTCAACCTGGGCGGGTGAAGTCCACGGACACTGCTGCGACCACTCGGTGAGGTAGGCGGGCGAGATCACAGGTCGGCCTCCGGTCGGGTGTTTTCCAGAATCCGCCAGCGGTTGCCGGTGATGGGGCCGATGCGCGGAGCGCCGGGATCGAGAGCGGCCCTGGGTAAGGGCTTCGCAACCGGCAGGGCCGCGTGCATGGCATCGGCGAGAGCGGTTTGCCCGAGGTGATCGAGCAACCAGCCGAGGCGCTGGACATGAGAGGTTTCGGATTCCGCAGTGGAGGAGGCGGCGAGTTTGGCGGGGTCGATGGCTTCCGCGAGTTCGGTGAGGATGGTCAGGACGGCGTCGAGCCCGCCGATGTGACGGGCGTAGCGCACCAGATCGAGCGAGGTGGCCTCCGGGGTGGAAACGGGGAGCATGCCGGAATGACCTTTGCGCGCATCGAGCGGGGTGGCGGCAAAGTCCTTTTTCCTGAAAAAGCGGATGGATAGGCCGGAGACTTCGATGGGGCGCTCCTGTCGCGGGACCACGATCTGGAGTTGTTGAACCTGCTGGTGGGCGGCCCCGTGGATGGCGGCGGCGCTGAGCAAGCCGATGTAATAGGGCTGTCCCAGCGAGCGCATCAGATCCTCGATGAACCAGTCCGAAGGTGGGATTCCCTGCGCGGCGTATTCGATGGGGACGATGGCGTGAAAACCTTTGCGGAGGCGTTTCACCCGCCCTTTCGAGGCGAGACGTTGCAGGGCCTTGCCGACGGCGGCGGCGGAAACGGGCAATGCGACCTCCACCTTCGAGCGATCGAAGCCGTAAAGGCCGCGACGCTGGAAGTCATCAAGGAGGTCGGAAACCCGTTTATCTTCGTTCATGACGTGCTTATTTATGCAGAAAAGGACTCCCTCTGTCTATTTGTTAGTTTTCTAGCACATTCTGTCATGCTTGTAGAGGGTCAGGCTCATGCACCGCGAGGACTTCGAGCACCTTGCGCACGCCGACCTCGGCGATCTTACGCGCCTGCTTGATGGCGTTTTCCAACTGGCGGCGAAGGGTGGACGGGAGAGAGGACATGGGGGAAAGGATGAAGGATGAAGGATGAAGGATGAAGGATGAAGGATGAAGGATGAAGGATGAAGGATGAAGGATGAATTATGAAGGGTTGGATTTGGACTTCTTTGAAATCGTGGTGAAGATGGCCAGGAGTTGGTGGCACTCGTCTTGCAAGGGAGCGAGGCGTGCAGGAGTTACGGTTCCAGAATCAACCAAGAGTTCGAGCCAGTAGGCCGATTCATCCAATTCCTTCAGGCAGTCGCCGATTTTGGAAATGAACTCGGCTTTTGATCTCGAACGGAACGCTTCACGATAGTTCGCACCGACGGAGGTGCCAGAGCGCAACACTTGTCTGCCAAGCACCTGTGCTTCAGTTGTTTTTCGCAAAGCAGAAAACATCTTAATCACCCGCAACGCGAAGGTCTTTGTTCTCTCCACCAGATCGCGTCTTCCGCGTTCCCCTTCCATTTCATCCTTCATAATTCATCCTTCATAATTCCCAGATAGGCCCGGCCTTTGGGGGTGAGGCAGTATTTTTGGAGGCGGCTGTTGGGCTTGTCGGGGAGGGTCATTTCCACCAACCCGGCATCCAAAAGAGGCTTGAGCACTTGGTTTCGGAACTTGGTGCGGTCAGCGCGACCAGCGACCTCCATGAGAGAGCTGATCGGGCTGTCGGTAAGGCATTTGTGGAGAATCCCGACTTGGTGCCGACTTAGTGCCGACTTAGTGCCGACTTGTGCCTCTGGCTGGGACGATGGAGTGAGGATCGGGGAGGCCAGCGGAACGATGAAGCGGACGCGCATGCCGAGTTCCACGATCTGCGGTGGGGGGAGTTTTTGCTCCTCGGCCTGGGTGAAGATGCGGCGGACGCCGCCGCCCCATTGCTCCATGAGGCTGAGTTCGCGGAACACGCGGGCGATGACAGGGTTGCGGATTTTCGAGACGCCCTGCTTCATGTCCTCAATGGTGAGGCCGGGAAGGAGGATGCCGGGGTTTTCGACCTCGATGCGATCATCAAAAAAGGCAACGCGGATGGGACCGCCACGCTGGGAGTAATCGGCGTGGACTAGGGCGTTGATCACGACTTCGCGCAGGATGGTGAGCGGGATACTCCAGACATCCTTGCGCCGGAGGTCGGAAAGGTCGGCGGCTCGCATGGCGTGCTTTTTTAGGAAGAGCAGAATGCTCTCCACGGCCAAGGGCAGAGGCTCGTGGAGTTCGGTGTGATCGAAGATGTGAGTCTTGGTCGTGCCGGTGAAGCGGCCACACTGAATCCAAGCGTCTGGGAAATGAGCAATACGGTCTTTGCCGAAGAGGAGGACGGCACCTTTGGTCGGGACTAGAGAGCCTTGTTCCCGGCGGAGGAGCTTGAGGGTGAGGAGGCCATGCTCGTCGAGTTCGCGCTTCCCTTTGAAGAGTGTCTGGGCGATTTTAAGATCCAAATCATCCACAGACAGGGATGGCATGGGGAGTTCGTCGAAGGAGCCGCCTTCTACGGAGCGGCGCAACTCGCCAATGAGTTCGCGGTCGGCCTGACGGTTGGTGGACCCGAGGCGGACATAGACGCCATTTTCCGGCCCTTCAGTCCGCAGGAAATGAGGTCTGGAACCGCTAAGGAAGACTTCCGCGATGAGCAGGGTCTTGCCTTCGGCGGTGATGAGTTCGATATTCGGGACCAGTCGGGGCGCAATGGAATCGGCGATGAGGTTGCAAAGGCGCTCCTCTTCCGCGAGCGGGTCTTCCACACCAATGACATTTTGTGAGTCGTCCACACCGATAACGACCCGCCCGCCCGCCGTGTTCGCGAAAGCCACGAGCGTCTTGAGCAGAGGCTTGGGTGAGGACAAGTCCCGCTTGAACTCCAGCGTCTTGGCCTCGGGGGTGGCGAGCAGGGTTTCGATGAAGGAGAGGGACATGGGGAAAGTATGAATTATGAAGGATGAATTATGAAGTAAGAGTGTGATGGGAACATTCATGAAGGATGAAGGGGTTCGAGGGCGGTTGTGCGCCTCTGTTTTCATAATTCATAATTCAGCCTTCATAATTTTGTTTCGATCGCGAGGCGTGCAGGAGTTACGGTTCCAGAATCAACCAAGAGTTCGAGCCAGTAGGCCGATTCATCCAATTCCTTCAGGCAGTCGCCGATTTTGGAAATGAACTCGGCTTTTGATCTCGAACGGAACGCTTCACGATAGTTCGCACCGACGGAGGTGCCAGAGCGCAACACTTGTCTGCCAAGCACCTGTGCTTCAGTTTAATCACCCGCAACGCGAAGGCCTTTGTTCTCTCCACCAGATCGCGTCTTCCGCGTTCCCCTTCCATTTCATCCTTCATAATTCATCCTTCATAATTCCCAGATAGGCCCGGCTTTGGGCAAAGTAGGGAGCCTGACTGCCGGAGAAGGTGACGCGGATGCAGGATTTGCCATCGCGGGTGACGTGGGAGACTTCCGGGTAGATTTTCGGCTCGATATGGGCGGCGATGGCTTGGGATACCTTGCGCAAGGTGGTTTCGGAAACGTCCATGCCAGCGAGGCTTTTCTTGTATTCGATGGTTTCCGTTTCGCGCATGGGTCAGAGGGCCAGTTTCAGAGGATGACGGGGCCTTGCTTGAGCTGGGTTTCGACTTGGGCACGCACTCCGGTGATCCATTGATCGAGGTCGGCGGTGTTCTTGATGGTGGCACCCGGCAGATTGATCTTCACGGCCTCGGGCTCCAGCAGGCGGGTGGCTTCTTCCAGGGCACGGGTGAAACGCTGGGGCACGGCATCGAGCAGATTGCGGCGATCGGTGAGGGTCTTGAGCCGGAGGGCAGCGAGGATTTCATCGTCGGAGCCAAACGTCTCCGTGGCCGGTGCGGCGAGCTGGCAACTGGCGGAAAGCGCGGTCCGCTGCTCCGCGCTAAGCCGGCCCCAAATCGCGGAAGCCGTGAGTCGCTCCTGCCCGGAGGCGAAGGCCGAGGTGAGGTTGCCCTGAAGTTTTCCAAGGGTGAGGCGCAGCGCCGTGGTGAGCTGCTTGGTGAGTTCCGGCACCGCATCGGGATCGCCCAAGAGACTGCGCCCCGCCGTGATGGCCGTGAGGGAGACGCCGCAGGCTTCCGCTTCCGGCAGGCCAGTAGCGAAACGGTGGAAATCAGCGAGGCGCTCCCAGGCGGGCCAGCGTTTGGCGATGGCGTCTGCGCTCTTTTTCCACGCCATGAAATTGGCGGTGAGGGCGTCCTTCTGCTCGTGAATCTTGAGCAACTGGGCATTGCCGCTAAGCATCTGGAAATCGCGAGCCTCGCGGGTGTCCGGCTGATCCGGCCGCGGGGCCTCGCCACCGGCGGAGTCCGCGAGGGTGAGCAGGGCTTTTAAGAACAGGGCCGCGGCATCGGATTCCTTGCCGTTCGGGGTGGTGACGCCGGTTTTCTGAAACAGCGCCTTGAGGTCGAGACGCTGCTGCACATTGAGCGGCGGCACGTCTACGTAGAAGCTGGCGACGCCGACTTGGTTCTGCGGAAGCGTCGGGGCTTGCACAGGCTGGCCATTGAGGGTGGCGCGGAGATTGCCAGCGACGACCATCACAAAGAGCGCGCCATCAATGGCATCTTGCGGCCAACCGAAGGGGGCGGACTTGAAGGCTTCGCGGATGTCCTTGCCCTTCTTGCCCGCGCCGATGAGGTCCAGCACGCGCCGGCAGACAGGGTGCTTGGTGACATCGCCGGGGTAATTAACCTGCGCGAGGGCGCCCACATCGCCACCGCGGGCGCGAGAGACGACCTGGCCCCAGTTGGCATGGTCGGCTTCGGAGAACTGCGAGAAGAGCCGCTCCAGCGCACTGTTGGCGGAGTCCTGGACTTTGTCGGCGAGTTCGATGCCGTCGGCTTCCTGTCCGCCGCCGAGGAAGACCTTCGCGCTGCCGATGATCTGGCCAAGCAGTTCCTTGATGCGGTGCGTGGCGACTTCGAGATGTGTCTCGACGGCTTTGCGGGCCTCGATGGCCTCGGGAGTCGCGACGGCGCCATGCGCATCCAGCGTTTCCTTGGCGGCGATCTGGGAGGCAATGGCTTGCCGGAGTTCCTCATGGTGGAGGCGGGCCAGATAGCCGAACAGCAGCGGGCTGTTCACCCCGGCGGCGCGGGAATCGTTGAGGACGGATTTTTCGTCATCATTCCAACCATCGCGGACCCACAGCGTCACCTCGTCGGCGGCAGATTGCGGGCGGCTGGACGAAAGTTCGTAGATCAGTTTGCGGGGCTGGCGGGAGCTGCCCTGCTGGAGGGAGACGGGCTTGAGCGCCTGCTTGAGGCCATCGCGCAGGAGTTCGCCGCGGGTGGTGTTGATCCGCTGCTCGTCGTTGAGCGCGGAGGTGCGGCGGCGGTTGAAGTCGTGCGTCCACAGCGCGCCCTCGCGGGTCTGGAGACGGAACTCGGATTCCACGGCCATGAGCTGGCCAGCATCCACCAATTTCTCCAGGAGCGGAGGCACGCTTTGCTCCAGTTTGGCCCGGTCGTGTTGCAGGTCGCTGATGAGCAGGTCCACCAGCGTGTCGGCGTTGGCCCGCACGCCATCGTCGGCACCGGGAGTGCGCGGAAGTTTGCCGATGAGAAAAATCAGAGCGCAGAGGCTGGAGCGGAGGTCGCCTTCAGGCGTGCCGTCACGCTGCTTGCGGATGATTTCGTCGTACTCGCTCTCCAGCTCGCCGGAATTGATGAGGTCGGTGGAAATCTGGTCGTAGATGAAATCCGCCGGCACGACAGTTCCCACCGCAGCGGCGGCGGTCTGGCGGGTGGCCTCAAAGACGATCAGCAACTGTGAACGGAGCTGGGCCTTGGTGCCGGAGTGATCGGTGTTGCGCAGGACTTTTTCCCAGAACCGGCGGCGGGTCGGCAGGAGCGGATAGTCGGCCACGAAGATCTGGTCGTCCTCATGTTTGGCGGCCAGCCGGCTGTTCTGGAGATGGCGGGCGAGTTCGCCCTGGTTGGCCTCCATGACATTCTTGATGTCGGCCACGCACTCGGGCTTCTTGCGCAGGACGGTCTTGCGGATGACGCCTTCAACGTCGGAGTCGGAGAGCTGCACACGGACGACGAAGCGGGCCTGGAGGCGTTGCAGGCTGGGGGTCGTATTCAGTGCCGACTGGCCGGTGCCGACAAAGAGCAAGCGGCTGTCCAAATCGGTGCTGCAATGCTCGGCGATTTCCTGGAGATCGTTGGCCCGTTGGATTTTCTCGCCGATGAACTGCTGAACTTCGTCCACCACAAGGAGCGTGCAGGGAAGTTTTCCATCGTTGCCGAAGACCTGTTTGATGAAGTCGAGCGACTGAGCCATAGTCGGCGAGGTGATGTCCGGAAACTCGGCGCGGATGGCGGCTTGGGCATTGGCGGCAGTGGCATACTTGGCATCGGCACTGACCAGAGCTTCCGCCAGAGGCGTGGAGAGTTTCAGATTCGCCACCTCGCGGGACAGCTCCTTCTTTTGTTTCTTAAGCGACTCCACGACCTTTTCCTCAATGCCTTGAGAGCGAAGCCAAAGGACAAACTTTGCCTGCGCCAGATTTTCCGGCAGGCCGGCGGCACGGAGGACCAACTGAACGAAGGCGAGGCGGACATTATCCATGGAGCCCGCGCCCAGAGTCCCGGCAGCCGCGCGCAAGCCACCGCAGGCTTTGCTACGAGTGCTAAGTTCGGTGAGCAGATCGGCGACCTCGGACGGCAGTTTCACCAGCGAGCGAGCGGTGGTGCCGTCGTCGAAGCGGTAGTCTTCCCAGAGGTATCGCAGCACTTTGACCAAATGGGATTTACCACTGCCGAAGAAACCGCTGACCCACGCGGCCTTCTGCTGCCCCTGACCAAGTCCGCCAAGGTAGGCTTTGAGGATGCGCTCCAGACCACGGGCGTATTCACCATCACAAACAAACGTCTCCAACTCAAAGCGGAGGGTTTTGATCTGGCGTTCATCGCGACCGATCTCGGAGACCTTCGAGACGCCGTTGTTGAGCAGCTCGATGGTGGTGGGGTCGCTGAAGTAAAGTTCTCGGTTGGTCATGGGGTGAGGAAGCTTTCGGTTGATGTAATAGGCATGGCCATGTAATTAAAGCCGTCGCGGGCATCCATGAACCGGTACACATTGTGGCGATATTCGCCGGGGAACATCACCAGCAACCGGCCCCGCACAGAATCCTCGACGCGTTCGATCAAGCTGGAGACGCGCATGAAGTCAAACAGAGAGGCGAGACCGGTGACGGTAACCACGCTGTTGGCATCGGTAGCGTCACTCGCGCAGACCGCGTCGATCCTCTCGGCCGCGAGGATTTCGAGTTCATCGTTTGTGCTGAACTGCTCGGGTTCCGCGAAGATGCCTTCCCGATAGTCGTGGGCAGCCAACCATGCAGGCAGCAGGCCGGTCAGGTCCACCGAAGACCAGCCGTGGCCGGCTTCAAGCGTCATGGTCTCGAACTGCGGCAGGCGAGCTCGAACTCTACGCTCATCGGCGGGCGGATACACAGCAAACCAGACGCGTTGCTTGCCAGCCACATTGCTGGACCACTGAAGACGCATCTGTCGGGCGTAATTTTGCAGAAGGCGGTCGATGGTGCTCATGTCAGGTCCGTTTGAAACTCAGTCAGAATCGGGAAACTGATTTCCACCACCTCACCAATCGCGCGGAGATTCACGAGGCCGGCACGATGAGCTTCGAAACCAAGAGCGCGGGCGCGTTCTGGATTCAGGTCCAGCAGGCGGCACCACGGATTGGAAAAGACGGCTGCCCCATGATAACCAGCGACGTTCCCGAGGAACAACGCCATGGAGACGGCCACCACGGAGGGTAGCAAGCGGCGGCGGAGCTTCTTCGCGCGTCCTGCGAGGTGGCCGGATTGGGTCCATGAGGAAGCGGCGTGTCGAGAAACAGATCCCAGGCTTTTTTCTGAATACTGATTCGAGTATGCCTCTTCAACTTCGGCGGCGAGATTGGCCGGCACCACCAGATCGCCCTCCGCCGCATCGAGCACTGCCGGAGTCGTTGCCCGGAAGAGCGGGTCGCGAGCCCACGCCACCTGCACGGCAAGTTGCGGCAGGCTGGCGAGGTCGATGGCGTGTAGCTTTCGCAACAGCCCGAAGATCGGAGTGCCTTCATCGAGCGCGTAAAGCTCGCGCAGGTGGCGCAGCGATTTCTGCCGGGTGCTGACGGTGGTTTTACCGAGCACATTGCGGTCGATAATCGCAGCGCGATAATCATCACTCCCGGAGCCGAGCGGAACCGCAGCCAGAACCGCAGCCAACTCCACCAGCATCATGGTGCGGCTAATATGGGCACCGCCGGGAGAAACTTTCAGCCCAAACTTCTCCAGGAGTGAAGACACACCGGGAAATCCCGGCGACGCTCGGTAGCTCTGAGTGCTCTCGGTGGTCATCGGATCGCGAAACTTCTTCGATGGGTTGGCCTGGGATGGGGCGTAGGGAAATGTCGAAGGCCGAATTTTGAATGACTCATGGTGCCCCATGGCGAATAACGACTGGAACGAACATCATCAAGTTTCATGGGGCGCAAGCCCCTGTCAATATTTTTTATCCGTTTTTCGATTGCAGCCGAAGTGTCGCACATTTATTCGGGCACGGCCTCGCCTGTTTGCAACAAATCAAAAGGTAGTGGCATCCCCAAAATGCATCTAATGCATCTATTGCTGCGGACATTTGATTGCACCGTCTGCTTGAACCGTGTCGCCCAGGGCCGAGAACGTCTCTCTGGCCCTGTCCCAGCTTGCCGTCGCACAAATTCCCAGACCCATGAAGATCCCGGATGGACCAAATACTTTTCTTGTCCATAAAACAGCCTCCTCAGCAGAATTTGTGAGTGGAATCCGGCTCTGGTAGGTGTCCCATCACGTGAAACATCGCGAATTCGATGCCTTGTGGGGTGCGAAAGGTAGCCGTCCATTGTACGAACCGGCGGGTTTTGTCTGCGCAGCGTGAAGCGGGCTGCGTTTTGGCAGTTGTCGGATGGGCGTGGGCCTCCGAACTTTGGGGCC
>Ga0209702_10009242_pt1 | contig 11081 bp, 15 predicted proteins | sample FRY01_FD_187210 | JGI IMG/M metagenome (GOLD analysis project Ga0209702, IMG submission 187210) | Freshwater microbial communities from Lake Fryxell liftoff mats and glacier meltwater in Antarctica - FRY-01 (SPAdes) (version 2) | ecosystem: Environmental > Aquatic > Freshwater > Ice > Glacier... | reverse complement strand
AGGAGCCTATTTAATAATTGATTTTTTAATTTCTCTAACATATGTTTTTATATTCAAAAACGTTCTAACTTGTTATTCATGGGATTGAAGTATCTGATAGTTTTTCCAAGTGACATTTTTTGACTGATCTTGAAGCGTGTACCATCTTTCGTAATAGTCCAGCGATTCATTGATTGATGAAAGTATTTCATAGTATCAGGACTGAAAAAATACGGAGATGTCTTTTTGGTTCGTTCTTTAATTTCTTGGATAGTCATACTCTTGATAAATAAAGTGCATGTAATGATTCTATCTTTTTTGATTCTTTGTAAGCCTCTCGGCTTAACTTATTTATACTATCTAGCTCGTCACGCATCTCTGAAATACTTGGTAGTGTGTCAATAGACTCAGTTAATTTCATTCTTTCTGTTTTTCTCATATTGAAGAGTGAATGTTTAATAATATATATACGATAACCATTACTGATAGAATTATCAGTAATCCATTTATCCCGTACCATGAGTAAAAGAGGTTTATAATTAGTCCCCATAAAAGTATCCGTATTATTCGGTTTATCGTGCTCATAGGTTTCTAAAATAATAACCGTCACTTTCAAAGTAGTCATACATTAGTTCACGTGCTGCATGTTCCCAGTCTATGCACGAATACGGCCACTGTATGCTTTTGTTTGTCTCCATGAATTGCGTTTCCTCTGCCGTACGGAGTGCAAACTCTACATCACTCTCAAATTCTCCTGCATATGCTTCTTCTACTATTTCTCTTGTTGTATATTTCTCGCCTACATCATCTATGTATGCTTGATATACATCCTCACTATATGAACCTTCTTCTGCCATTTGTTTTGCTGTTGTTGTTTGATACATATTTATGCGTTTATGTAATTTATAAATTTCTCTCTGTTAAAGCTTGGATTGTCTGCTTTTAGCATGTCAACAAATAATTCTGCGATTCTTTCCCCTTTTGCTTCTCTCTGCCTAATGTCTTTTAATACATTCGCGATTTTAATATAATCTTTCTTGGTCATATAGATATAGTTAATTTATAAATAGTAACATATTAATATAGTACTATATTAGTATACTGATGTCAAGTGTATATATACTATTTAGACACATAAATACATAAATATATGTATTTAATACGTAAATAATTGTTTGATATAATATACGTATGGGAAGAACCAAAACAATACCCGACAAGAACGTTATTATAGCCTCGGCAAAGGCTCTACGAGATGCTGAGTATTCATATAGGGAGATTGCAAAGAAGCTAAATATAAGCCCACAAACAGCTTATACTTACGTAAAAATGACTGACGAAAATCTAACGCAACTAGCAAACGCAATAAAGAAACACTGGCAGATACGGGACTTTAAGATTGCAGAACTGGCAGCAGATAAGATTCAAGAAAAGATAGATCTATTCAAGCCTTATGACCTTACAGGGTTATATAAGATAAGCCGCGAATTACAATTTAACAACAGGCAAGGCAATACAGGCAATAACGTACAGATTAATATCAACACTAACGAACAGAAGGGAATAGTGGAAGTGGAGGAGATAGGCATAGAGGCTGTATAAGTAAGAGAACAAGTACTCTCAAATTGTAATGGGTTATATAAGTAATAGATAAATAGGTAAAGGGTGATATAGCTATATCAACTCTCCCTCTCCGCTTGTTACCCATAGGGTTTAACCCTTCTTTACTGGTTAAGTTACATACAGTCATAGGGTATATATATACCACAATGCATATACTAAGGTTTCATAGGTATAAGTCAACTTATGTTATGTATATACTCAAATAGTTCCTAGAGGCGTAGAAGATCTTAAGTAGTGCCTGCATTTAGTCGTAAAGAAGTTTTTTTAAATAAAAAACGACATCAGTATTGTTTTCACCAAAAGCTCGCTAACGAGAGAAAAGCTGATATTCAGGTAAATACTTTTATGCTACCTATAACGAATATCATTCCATTTTCTGTAATACTTCTTGAGTCTAGTTCCTTTCGGCTATTGACTTGAAGCGCAATAACTTATCTGTCCAAGCGACCTTATTGCTTTAAAGTGCGGTCGCATTATTAAAAAAAAATAAAAAAAATATAACTATCCTTCAGATCTACCACCCGAAAAGGATCGTAACGAGTGGCAGGTCTAAAAAATATTAATCTGTAAACCTACCTTCCAAAAATCATAATACACAACTAATGTACTTTAAGCAATAAGCATTGTGTATAATATATTTTGTATAAAGATTATAAAGAGAAAAAGGATCTTTATTTAGCACATGAGTGATAAAAAAACTTACTATAAAGCTCAATCTAAGCAGGCTCTGTTTCATTTCTCAAAAGCTGATGAGGTCTTATATGGAGGGGCAGCAGGAGGGGGCAAATCATATTCCATTCTTTGGGATGCGGTACTGAAAGCAATGAAGTATAAGAACGCACGTATAGGTATATTCAGACGTAAGTTTCCCGAACTAGAGAAGTCCATTATCCTTGAGTTTCTCGAACATGTACCTAACCATTGGTACAACTATAATAAAAAGGAACACAGAGCCTACTTTAAGCAAACTGGTGCGCTTATAGAGTTTAATCATTGTCAGCTTGAGACTGATGTATATAATTATCAGTCAGCACAGTATGACTTCATGTACTTTGATGAGCTTACCCATTTTACTGAATATATATATACTTATCTCAATTCTCGGTGCAGGTCTCCTAAAGGGTATCCTTCACAAATTAAGTCTGCTTCAAATCCTGGTAATATCGGACATCATTGGGTTAAGTCTCACTTTATAGATGGCTCTACCCACAATGTATTAACAAAACGTAATAATCCAGTATCAGGGCGTGATTTCTCTACCTGTTTTATACCAGCACGTGTATATGACAACTCATATATCATGGAGAATGATCCTAAGTATGTATCCCGACTTCTTGGTATTAAAAACGAATCTGAACGTAAGGCACTCCTTGATGGAGATTGGGATTCATTTGATGGACAGTACTTTAAGGAATGGGCGTATGACGTACATGTAGTTGCACCATATAAAATTCCCGACTACTGGACACGTATAAGATGCTTAGACTGGGGTTATGCAAATCCTACTGCGGTACTCTGGATTGCTTTTTCTCCAAAGGGTGAAGCTATTGTATATAAGGAGCTTACGATGACCCAAAGTACGATAGAACAAATAGCGGCTGAGATTCTCTCTATGTCAGGTAAAGAGAGAATAGACTACACAATGGCTGATCCTTCGCTTTGGAGTATCAATCAGTATGAGCGAGGTGAATCAGTGGCTATGAAGATGACACAACTTGGTGTACAGATGCTCAAGGCTGATAATAATCGTTTAGCTGGTTGGAACACAATACACTCATATCTATTCCATGAAGAAGATAAGGGACCACGTATGAAGATATTTGAAACCTGTTACGACCTTATTAAATCACTGCCCGGACTTGTGCATAATAAACGAAAGCCAGAAGATGTAGATACCGATGGAGATGACCATCATTCTGATGCACTTAGATATGGTTTGATGTCAAAGCCTATACCAAATCAAAAACCACTAGATCGTGCGCCACATAAATCATTTGAGTTTTGGATGAATAAAAGTAGAGAAGATAGATTAGAAGGAGCGTATGTCGGAAGATTATAAATTACACATTGAATATGTATGTCAGTAATACAACGGAATGATCCAAACATTAAAATTAGTTTTGAAAAATCAGTCGAGAACTTCATCATGCAAAACTTTAAAGATTGGAAACACTTTTCAGTTACGGCAGAGATACGAAGGTATAAGGCTTCAGAGCAGGCTGATATTGCTTATCAGGTTGGAAATAAAATACCACGACGTGTTGAAGTTTATTTCAATGGTGAATATCTTCTTGACATCACCGAAGGTATGTCGCATGGCGAAGCACTTGCAGGAATAAATTATCGTTTACTCGTTCATTTTGGAGGAGGAAGGGAAGCACACAGTGGGCAACCAGTTAAAATCTATACATAATAAAGCTAACTATGGAAAATATAATCAAAGAACCATCTGACGGATGGACACAATACGAACGAGCTATAATGCGTGAATCAATAGTATCAATCTATAAAATAATAGATGATCCTCTTGATAAGTTTATCTTATGTGTAACCTTTGAAGGTGGTTATACGCAAGATGAGGCAGGGCGTATGCTCGGCATTAGTCAAGTGGCTGTTCAAAAGCGTTTAAAGAAAACACTAACATATGTTCGAGGGATGAAGTGTAAGTTAAGTTAAGAAGTTATAAAAAAGAACTTTTCTCTATAATATATATATATGGTAAAAAAATCTGATACCGATGGCGACATCCTTAAATTACTCAACTCCCGATCTAATATTGCAAAGGCATTTTCAAAAGATTGGGTTGATAGTGTGAAGAAGTGGATGAAAGACTATGAAATAGAATCTTTAGATGAAATAAACTTTACCGACCTTCATAATAAAATACAAATACCGTATATCTTTTCTACTATTGAATCTGGTCTTCCTGCTATGTTTGAACGTATGCCTAATATCATAATGAAGCAACGAGGAAAGCTTGATCGTGATTTTACTGTATTTGCAGATCAAGTTTGGAGCTATGTATCAGAAAGAATGAAACTTGAAGATAAGATTGAAGATTTGGGAATGTCTTTTATGATTACTGGTATGGGCTTTGCTAAGTGGGGGTGGAATCTTGAAACAGAAGAGATTGATGGTGAACCTGAAATTGTTGAAATAACAAACGATGACGGAACTGTTATAGGACAAGAACAAATTGCACAGAAAATTCAAGTGGCTATAAAAGATGATCCATTCTTACGGATCTTCTATCACGATGAGATAACATTCTCACCTGATAGTAAATTTGTTACGGATGACAATGAGAATGAAATTCCCTACATTATATGTAAAACTAAAATGTCGCCTGAAGAAATTGAGGCAATATATAAAGTAAAAATACCCGATGCAGATAAACTTGATTTAGATATGTCGCAATATGAAGATAGCATAAAAAACAATATTCTTGATAAGAATGACATCAAGCGTGCCAATGTATATGAATACTATGGAATATTGCCAAAACAATATGCAAATGATCCAAGTTGGAGATTCTCAAAAAACTACTACGTGGTATTTTCTAAAAATAAAATCCTAAAGAAACCAGAGGAAAAAGATAAGAAGCCAACACTCATTCTCGGAAACTATGGTCTACCAAATAAGTTCTTTAAGTTTGGAGAGCCAAAAGTCCTTCGAGAGCTTGAACAAGACGTATCACTCGGAAGATCACGCATGATGGATATCCGTGATAAGCATGGTACAAAGATTGCACTATCTTCAACAACCGAAGTAGATATTGCATCCTTGAAGCGCCCTGCTGACTTTACGATACTAAAGTTTAATGGTCCAAATCCTCCACAATATTTAACACCGCCTCCTATATCGGAATCTATAATGATGGCGTTGCAACAGTCCAGACAAGATATACAGATGGCATCAGCACAGCTTGATCTATCACGTGGTGGATCACAATCTGTAGTAAACACCGCAACAGGACAGAGTATCTTTGCTGAAGCAACACAGAAACGTAACGCACGAAAGAAAAAGAAGATTACAAAGTTTATTAAAGCGATAGCAGTAAATATACTTACCTTATGCGCACAAAATTGGGATATAGAGAAATTCTCTAAGATTGTTGATATGGCTCCTGAAGAGATAGAACAACGTGGCTTTATTGAAAAGCTTGGTAACATCGGTGAAGACTACGACATAGTTATTGAGATTGAATCAATAAGTACTAATAAAGAAACAGTAGCAGCACAGGCAATAGCATTATATCGAGAAGTAAAAGAAGACCCACTTATAAATCGAGACGAGGTGTTGAAAGAAGTATTGAAGATTGGCTTCAATGTATCAGACTTTGATAGATTCCTATCTTCGGAAGTATCACCTGAACAGATAATGAAGATGCTTGAGTACATGGTACAAAATCAGATACTCGATCTTGAATCCGCTAGTATGCTCGCACAGAAGGTTGGGACAATGAATCAGCAAGGTAGTACACCAAATCAAGGTGGTAGACCAGCAACACAAGACCCAACATCAGTCGTTAAAAATTCGATGCCAGCGGCAAATCAAACACAGCTAACAGCACAAACACAAGCCGCAGGACAACAGGCTAATCAGCCACGATAATCATGGATTTTTTTACAGGACTATTGGCTAAAATTAAGCGTAAAGTAAGTGGACAAGAATCAACAGAATCTACTAAAAAGGTTTTGGATTACGAGCGTGCAGTACGAGTACGTAATTTAAGAGCCGATAATCAGTTTAGAGATCAACCTAATTTAGCTTCTCCTAAAGATTATGTATATAACGGACTACAAGAAGATAATTTTATTCAAAAAGTAAAGAATATCCCACGTGCAACTACAACACCAAGTCCAACGAGAGTTCCTAGCAAAGCTCCTACTCGAATGCCAACACGAACACCTACTCCTACTGTTAATCCGCAGGATTGGGAAGAGTTAAAAACATTTTTTGCTAATGAAGCTGATAAAAGAGGTTATAGTAAATCTGCATTAATTAGTCAAAAAGCAGTAGAAAGCGCACGTGGAAAATCAGATTTTGCTGTTAATCGTCAGAACTATGGAGGAATTGGTGCAAGAGATTCTGATCCAAATCAGGCTTTATCTTTTAAAAATCCCGAAGAGTATATGGATTATTATGACAAGATGATCCAAAAGAATTTTCCTGAAGCGTATAAGGTGCGTAACGATCCTATTAAGTATCTTACATCATTAAAAAAGGGTGGAAGAATTGGCGTATATGCAACTGATCCCCAATATGTAGAAAAAATTACTAACACACCAGAATATAGATACTATGACAAGTAATCGAAAATATGAAAAACGTGGCGATTGGGTTAATAAAGGAAATGACTTTAAACCCGATAATCCTTTATGGGATAAGTGGGAGAATGAAAAAACAGGTGAGCATAGTCAAAAAGTAATTAATCCTGAAATCATTATGGATTCTTCAAATTGTAATCACAATTATAAACCCCTAGATAAAAGAGGAGATGTTCAATGCGCAACTTGTGGAATTGGTACTAAGATAATATTCCCCTATGAACTGATAGATGGCAAGATACAAAAAATGAAATTAAACGTAGCTTCATAATAGGATATTCTTCTACTTGGTTATAATTCTTCAAAATCCTACATACAATGTATATATTACTAATTAGAGCAATCTCTCAAAGCAAAACTCATTAGAGTAATTTGCATAGAGAACTCAATAATTATATGACCGAACCTATAGATGTGGATGTAGATCCACAAGATGATAATACACAGGATATAGACCCTGTAGAACAGATTGTAGATTCTCCCGAAGGTGCAGATGTTGATCCAGTAGACGGACAAACAACAGATGTAACTCCAAAAGAATTTGATCCTGTTCAGTACGTTGATAGTTTAGATTTACCTGATGACCAAAAAGAGGCTTTACGCTCTGGTTTTCTTCGACAAGATGATTACACTCGTAAAACTCAAGATATTGCTCAGAAGCGAAAAATCTTTGAACAATGGCAGCCTGTTATTGAACGAATAGCTTATAACCCAGACTTATATAAACAAGTGATGGGTGAACAAAATGTTCAGCAACAAAAGCCAAAGGATGAAGATTTGCCGCAAGATCCGAAGGAATATGCTCAATATGTCAAGAATCAAGCTGTAGAAGAAGCTATGGAAAGAATGCGTAATGAGACATCTCAAAATGCAGATTACCAACAAGCGGAAACACTTGATACAAGATTACAGAGTATTAAACCTGAAGACAAAACTTTCCAGCGAATAATCGCAGGAATGATAGCACAAGATTCTGAATACATACGTGGACAGAAAACTGCTACTCAAGCAACAAAAGAAGCTCTTGATTCATACAATCAGTATTTAGGTACTGTGCGTAAGCAAACACAAGATGATATTAATCTAAAGGTACAAAATAAACGACACGTAGCTCCTAACAGAACATCAAATGCGAATACGTCGCAAGCTCAACCCGCAAACATTTGGGAAGCTTACGAACAAGCACTTGCTGAAATGGAAGGAGAGTAAGCATTACAAATTAATTTAATTTTATGGCAGACGTAAATTTAGGGTTACTGCTTTCTACCACGCTCAAAAAGCACCGAAAGACTTTAACCGACAACATCCATAGATCTAATGCGATCTTTTACATGTTGAAAGAAAAAGGCGCAATTACTATTGAGGATGGTGGAGAACGGATCGTTGAACCTCTTATGTATGGTAAAAACGAAACCGCAGGTTCGTATTCAGGATATGATCTCTTAGATACAACCCCACAAACTGGTATTGATTCTGCTGAATATACATGGAAACAGTATTCAGTATCCATCACCATTTCTGGTGAAGAGGAAAGAAAAAATTCTGGTAAGCAAGAAAGAATCATAAAGATTCTTGATGCACGGACAAAGCAGGCAGAAATGTCGCTTATTGAGAAAATGACAGCTGGTCTATTTTCAAATGGTACAGGTAATAGTGGAAAAGACCTAACTGGTCTTAAAGCTATGGTACTTGATTCTGGTACGTATGGTGGAATTAATTCCAGCACATACGACTGGTGGAGAGCAGTCATAGATAGTACGAGTGAAGCTCTTTCAATTGAAGACATCAGAACGAACTTTAATAGCGTATCACTTGGAGGGAAAGATACTCCTAATTTGATCGTTACGACACAAACTTTGTTTGAAAAATATGAAGGCTTCTTGACAAATGTTTCGACAACAAATATTTCAGGAGCTTTTCAAACACAATCTGTAGGAGAGAAGAAACTTGGAGATGTTGGATTTCAGACTCTTGTGTTTAAAGGAACACCTATCGTATGGGATGAGTTATGTACACCCCTACATTGGTATCACTTGAATCTTCGTCATATGAAACTTATAGTTCATAAAGAAGCAAATTTCAAGACGACTCCTTTCATGAAACCTGAAAACCAAGATGCACGTGTAGCACAAATTCTCTGGATGGGAAATATCACGTGTGATCGCAGATCATCCTTTGGAGCCTTGACAGCAAGAACATAATGATCGTAGAATAGTAATTGGCGTGGCAGTGGTTACTCGTTTTTACGAGTAGCCACAAGCCAAAATTATAAATTGCTTTCTAAAAAAAACGGTATCGCAAGATATGTCAGTGAAACGCCTAGAAAGGTAAAATAAAAGAAAGTATGTTGTTCAAAAGAATTAATAGGGATACACCTGAAAATGTGTTTGTTCCTATATATAACGTTCAGGGCGCTACCATCACAACGGGGCGTGCTGTTTCTTATCAGTTAGGCGTATCAACTGATGGCGTAAATGCTGTCATTGCAGATGCGGCTGCTGATTATCCCGGCTTCATAGGAGTTGCAAAGAGTGATATCCCAGCAAATGACTATGGATTGGTACAAGTTGGTGGGTTTGTTGCATCAATCTGGATTTCCAATGTTGGAACTTCTATTACTGTTAATGCAGCTGATCCTCTAGTACCTTCTGTCGGTGGATTTATGTCAGCAGCACCAACGTATGCGAACTCAGGATTCAAATTCCTACACGCATCGAATGTGCCTGTTGCTATTTCAGCAGGTGGATACATGTCGGGATTGATAAAGCTAGTGTAATAGAGTAAACTACTATTGTGCACCTGATGCCCTAGTGTAAAAGCTAGGGCATTCGGTATTTTCTGCTATATAATATATATGGATCTATATCAATCACTTGAAACTGATCGTATTATTTCTTCAAGAGATATACAAAATGGAGTTTGTAAAGGTGAAAGAATTGTTAGTTATTATGGATCTATCTTCTTTTATTATTTATCTCAATTCAAATGCGCGATAAGCGACTTCATCCAAAAGTATTAAAGGTAGCCATTGGTATTCCAAATGAAGGTCATACCTTACCTGAATCTTATGATAACCATTTGATTGTTTCTTTTCATCTTGGGACTATGCAGGAGAAATGGAAATATGAAAAACGTGATCCTTGCTACGAATTTTATTGGTTTACTACTGGACGACTTCTAACTCCTATCGCACGTGAAAAACTACTTGAAGAAGCTATAAAAGGTGAAATGGATTATCTATTTATGTATGATGATGACATGGTACTACCAATAGATATGTTTGAAGCCATGCTTAAAGATATGGAAGATCATCCCGAAATAGATGTACTTGCGCCACTTGCGTTTATGCGTAATCCCCCACATTTTCCCGTAATCTATAATGCTAAAGAAGGATATGATAAAAAGTTACATACTCGATATGTAATAAATCAAGTAGTAAAAAATTACCCTAAAGATAAGCTGATTGAAGTTGAAGCTACAGGATTTGGCGCAGTCTGTGTACGCATGAGTATTATTCAGAAGATGCAAGAACCATACTTCTTTAATCTCACTCGTTCGGGTGAAGATATACATTTCTGTTTCAAAGCACGTCATGAAGCAGATGCACGTATATTTGTAGATACTCGTATAAAGTTAGGGCATCTTGCCAATCCACAGATTGTTGACGAAGAATATTACGAGAAATACATTAAAGATAATGATATAGAGCTTCCTGACGTTCCACATCGTTATAACTTATATGGAAAAGATGAACCATCTGATTGATATAATCATCCCAAGTTTCAATAACCCACAGTATTTAGGACCCTGTGTTACTTCAATCTTGAAAAATTATGCTACTCCTAATCTCTGTAGGATTATTATCGTTAATAATGGTGATCCCGAAAGCATAAATATAGATGATAAAAGAGTTACAGTTATTCACAGCAAGAAAAACTTAGGATGGGAGGGTGGACTTAAACGAGGTCTTGAAGAATCAAAGGCAGAGTTTGTCGTATTTATGAATGATGATACGTACATACCTACATCTTCTCGTTTATGGTTAAATACATTATTACAGAACTTCAAAGACCCATCTACAGGAGCAGTCGGACCGTCTTCAAATGTAGTCATGGGATCACAGAATATATTTGTAGATGTTGAATATCA
>Ga0209702_10009241_pt1 | contig 11081 bp, 8 predicted proteins | sample FRY01_FD_187210 | JGI IMG/M metagenome (GOLD analysis project Ga0209702, IMG submission 187210) | Freshwater microbial communities from Lake Fryxell liftoff mats and glacier meltwater in Antarctica - FRY-01 (SPAdes) (version 2) | ecosystem: Environmental > Aquatic > Freshwater > Ice > Glacier... | reverse complement strand
TACCATCTTTTCCAAGTTTAACAGGTTTTAGATTAAATAGCGATAGTTATACACAAGCACAAGTTGATGAACGAGATACTACTACATCAAATGTAATATCAACAAGAATAAACAATTTACCATCTTTTCCAAGTTTAACAGGTTATAGATTAATTAGCGATAGTTATACACAAGCACAAGTTGATGAACGAGATACTAATACATCTAATGTAATATCAGCAAGAATAAACAATTTACCATCTTTTCCAAGTTTAACAGGTTTTAGATTAAATAGCGATAGTTATACACAAGCACAAGTTGATGAACGAGATACTACTACATCTAATGTAATATCAACAAGAATAAACAATTTACCATCTTTTCCAAGTTTAACTGGTTATAGATTAATTAGCGATAGTTATACACAAGCACAAGTTGATGAACGAGATACTACTACATCAAATGTAATTTCAGCAAGAATAAACAATTTACCATCTTTTCCAAGTTTAACTGGTTATAGATTAATTAGCGATAGTTATACACAAGCACAAGTTGATGAACGAGATACTACTACATCTAATGTAATATCAACAAGAATTGGTAATATATTACCAATTAATGCATTAAGCGGCGAATATTTAAAATATAATGGTGTTAATTGGGTTTCTACGCCAATAAATCTTAATACGGACGGTGCGGCCGGTAGGGCATGGAGTAAATGGTCTTCAATAGGTATAGGAAATAATATTTATTATGGTTCTAGTGTTAAGATTGGTGGAGATAAAGACATTGAAACAATCGGTTCTGGTGTAGCCCTTGAAATAACAGGTGATCTAAGAGTTACAGGAACTATTACGGTTGGGTGGGACGGAGATGGAGGAGACAATACTGGACATGGGTTAGGTGGTGTGGGTGATGGAGGCTATTGGATAGAAATAGGAGAAAATGAAGATATTTATTATCCTTCAAATATTAAAATTGGCGGAAATAGCACTATCGTCCCTACACAAAAATTAGAAGTAACTGGAAATATTAATGTTATCGGAAATTATATGAAAAATGGACAATTATTAAATTATTCAGATATTGATGGGATACTTTCTATTAATAACGGTGGAACAGGAGCAACTGATAAAAATACTGCTATAAACAATTTATTACCTTCAGCTTCCACCGGACAATATTTGAATTTTAATGGAACAAATTGGTCGTCTATAACATTACCTGTAGCTACTTCTACTGTCAGTGGTATTGTTTCACAAGGTGGTAATATTAATATTACTAATGCAGGAGTTATATCTGCAGTAATACCTGTAGCTACTTCTACTGTCAGTGGTATTGTTTCACAAGGTGATAATATTAATATTACTACTGCAGGAGTTATATCTGCGGCAATACCTTTAGCTTCTGCTACTGTCATAGGTGGTTTCAAGACTGGAGGTAATATTACTATTAATACTTCTGGAATTATATCTGCTGTAATACCTGTAGCTACTTCTACTGCCATAGGTATTGTTTCACAAGGTGGTAATATTAATATTACTAATGCAGGAGTTATATCTGCTGTAATACCTGTAGCTACTTCTACTGTCAGTGGTATTGTTTCACAAGGTACTAATATTAATATTACTACTGCAGGAGTTATATCTGCGGTAATACCTGTAGCTACTTCTACTGTCAGTGGTATTGTTTCACAAGGTGATAATATTAATATTACTACTGCAGGAGTTATATCTGCGGCAATACCTTTAGCTTCTGCTACTGTCATAGGTGGTTTCAAGACTGGAGGTAATATTACTATTAATACTTCTGGAATTATATCTGCTGTAATACCTGTAGCTACTTCTACTGCCATAGGTATTGTTTCACAAGGTGGTAATATTAATATTACTAATGCAGGAGTTATATCTGCTGTAATACCTGTAGCTACTTCTACTGTCAGTGGTATTGTTTCACAAGGTGGTAATATTAATATTACTAATGCAGGAGTTATATCTGCGGTAATACCTGTAGCTACTTCTACTGTCAGTGGTATTGTTTCACAAGGTACTAATATTAATATTACTAATGCTGGAGTTATATCTGCTGTAATACCTGTAGCTACTTCTACTGTCAGTGGTATTGTTTCACAAGGTGGTAATATTAATATTACTAATGCAGGAGTTATATCTGCTGTAATACCTGTAGCTACTTCTACTGTCAGTGGTATTGTTTCACAAGGTGGTAATATTAATATTACTAATGCAGGAGTTATATCTGCAGTAATACCTGTAGCTACTGCCGAAGTAAGTGGAGGAATCAGAGTTGGGGATAACTTAAGTATTACAGACGGTGTGCTATCAGGAACACAAGCTAGTAGATGGGGAATAAATGGAACAAATATAAATTATATCGCCGGAAATGTAGGTATTGGTACAAATAATCCAACGAATAGATTAACAGTTTCTGGTAATATAACAGCAACTGGTGATATATCTTCGGGATTTTCAGACAATAGATTGAAGACATTTTCGTCTACAATTAATAACCCTCTTGAAATTGTTAATAAACTCAATGGTTTTTATTATACACCAAATGATTTAGCATTAAGTTTTGGAATTGTAGATAAGGTCAACGAAGTAGGTTTAAGTGCTCAAGATGTCCAAAGTGTATTTCCTGAGATTGTAAAGTTAGCACCTTTTGATTCTATACTTGATAGTAGTAATAATATTGTTTCAAAAACAGGAGATAATTATTTGACAATAGCTTACGAAAGATTAGCACCTTTATTTGTAGAATCTATCAAAGAACTTACTAAAAAAATGGATGCTATGGAAAAAGAATTATACGAACTTAAAAAATTTAAATGAAAATATAATGAATTATTTCTATAATATTTCAAATATTTTTGACTATATAAAGAGTATTATTTATAACTAAATATACAATGGAAGGTTTGATAGATACGAGAAATGAATATATTGAACATTTACAAGATATAATAGGTATCGCTATTTCTAAAAGAATAAATGCTATATGGTCGGAATGTTTTATCGCAAATAAAGGGATTAAAGGCTTTCAAAATGAATTATATTGTGTTAAAAAATGGAATAATAATATAGTTAACGACGAATATAAAAAAATAGTTAAAAATACAAAATGCAAATATTTATTAAACTTAATTAAAATAATTATTATAACTACTATTAAAATTAAGATATACGAATATAAAGATCAATTTGATAATATTAAAATTAAAATTCCTAATCCAGAGGACTTTGTGCATAAATGTTTCATAAATGTAGCTTCTTTTTCTTGGAAGAATGCTTATCTTTTTAATAAAAAAAATATAAAAGATGCCGAATATCAAAATAATCTTAATATAATTGAGGAAAATATAAGGATAATAATCAAAAAAACATTTAGAGACTTTATACCTTTTGATGAAATATTCAATCAAATAGAGGATAACTTATCAGAAGATGTTAAACAATTTAATGAATGCGATAATAAAAAACATTCTAAAAAAATATCAAAAGATAAAAAAACGAAAGAAGATAAGAAAAAAGATAAATATAAAAAATCAAAGGATGATGTTGTAGAAGATGTTAATGAAAGTGAAGATGGCGACGAAGTTGAAAAAAACTACAGATATGAAAAAGAAGAAATAAAAGAAGATAATGATGATGAACAACAAGATGATGATGACGAACAACATGATGATGATGAACAACAAGATAATGACGATAATGATGATGATGAACAACAAGATGATGATGATAATGACGATAATGATGATGATGAACAAGAAGAAGATGATGATAATGATGATGTTGGTGAAGCTGATAATGGCGAAGACGAACAAGAAGAAGATGATGATAATGATGATGTTGTTGAAGCTGATAATGGCGAAGACAAAGATGATATTGATAAAGAAGATGATGACGAAGACGAAGATCAAAAAATGTCTAATATTCAAAATATATCTGAAAAAAAGTTTTGTGATGAAGAAGTAATTATACAATGCGACTTTAAAGAAGATAATAACGTAAATGATATAAATATTGAAACAGAATTAATGCATCAAAATGAAAACGAAAAAGAAAAAAATACATTATATAATAGCAATCAGTATATAGAAACCACTGTATCAAATGAAGAAATTAACGAAGAAGATAAAGATTTATTTGATATTAATAATACAGAAACCAAAATACAAGAACATAATGAGAAAGATATGGATGAAAAGAATATATACATACATGATAAAAAAGTCAATAATACGACGAAAGATTATATACAAAACAAAAAAGATAAATATATTAAAGAATTGTCTGATGTTCAAAACAAAGAAAATCCAGAAAAAAAACAAGACGATAATGTTAAAAATATACACATAACCGAAAATACTTACGTGCGAAATAATAAAAAACTCAGTTTTTTCTAATATTTTTCATTTTTTTTAACCTTAATTAATTTAGAATTTTTTTTCTTAATAAAAACACCTGGATCAAAATCCTCAGTGTCTTCATCTTCTTCCTCATTCATTAATCCCATCAAATCTCGTTGATCTTGCAGAGATTGCATTTCCCATAAGTCCGGAGAACACATTTTATAATTACTATCTTGCGCCTTGTACCAAAATACAATATCGTTTATATTATTTGATTGTACTTTATTGTCTATTACGAGACATTCAAAGTTTTCAGTACATTGGTTCATAACTTGATTAAATACGTCAAATGTAGGAAACATACCAGCATAATGATTATAAATTTTCTCTCTCTCTTTAACAATATTATTTCTAAATATAAAAACATAATCTATATTTGAACGCAAATCTGGGGGCAACCCTAATCCATGTTGCATTGTAATTAATAAAAAAATCTTATAATGTCGCCCGTTCATAAAAATACATCTTATATTTTTATCTGACATTGCTGATTTATTATACATACAATCGTCTAAAATAAGAAATGCTCGTGGGTCTATTGTAGATGTCCCTTTTTTTGCCATTTCTCTTTTTCTGTTATTTGTTATTGTTATTTGTCTTGTTAAAAATTTACTTACTAACTTTTCTTCTAATTCATCGTATATTAACATTTTTGGAACAAACTTTTCAAAATATCCATTTGCTCTTTCTGTTGGTGATACTACAACTCCTACAGGAATATCTCTATTATAATTTAGAATATCTTTTAGACAATAACTTTTTCCAGTATTTCGTTTTCCTATAAAAACTACAACTGAATCATTTTTAATTTTTGATGGATCAAATTTTCGTAATTCTAACTTCATTTAATAACTTACAATAAAAATAATATAATAACTATACCACACGATTTGTAAGATATAAAGATATTATACAGATATTAAATAAATTATGAAACATTTATGGATTAATATTGATAAATGTCAAGAACGTAAAATATTTATGGAGAATCAATTTACAGAAATGAAAAAAGAAAATGTTAGAATTAAAGCAATAACGCCAGATGATTTTGATGATGTATTGGTTCAAAAAAGACCATTAAGTTGCAATTATAAAGGGTGTTCTAGTTGCGAATATGAGTTCGCTTGTATATCAAGCCATATTAAAGCAATGGTATATGCAATAAATAACACAACAGATGAATGGTTCGTTATTATGGAAGATGATATGGTCATGCCATTTAATATAGATTATCAAAGTATGATAAAAGATGCCCCTTATGATGCTGAAATTATTCAATTACATATTCTTTACGGACCAACCGTAAAAACTTTATACTATAATTTGTTAAAAAAAAATGTTCGTTTTATAAAATGGCAATATTTACTTCCTTCTACAGGTATGTATATAATTTCAAGAAAAGGGGCAGAAAAATTAGTAAATAAGTTTTATATAAATAAAAAATATGATTTTTCTTCGTGCGAATATCAAATTGTTGCCGACGTGGCACTTTATTCTACGGTCTCATCTTATGCTACAACAATTCCATACGGATACCCAAATATTAAAATGGGTTCTACAATTCACCCCGACCATCTAACCGCACATTCATTAACAATACATGATATTAAAGAGGTTATAGATGACGCATTATCTAAAAATATGATTCCTTATATTAATTAATATTTATCATATATTTCATATTCGTTTTTATCTTTTTTATCTTTTATTTTATATTTTTCATTAAAGAAATATAGAACAATAAGTTGTTTTCGGTGATCTCTTAGTTTATTTGTACAATATAATATATATGTTTCGTCTTTTCCATTTAATCTTTTATTATCTATCCATATTTTAAACAATTCATTATATAATACTACAGATTCATTAATAAACGGGTACTCATTTATTTTATTTGTAGCTAACATTTGTGCTTCTTCAGCTAATCCAATAATGTGAAGGAAATGTTTTGTTATACAATCACGACATCTTTTATTTTTATTTGTTAAATGTTCTTCAAGTAATATTGATTGTTTTATAATTTGCTGCATATTATATTTTGGGTCGCTAACAGGATCAAGTGAATCACATGTTGTCGTACAAGTATCATTATCAGCCTTATCATCATTTTCTTTTATTTTATTCTTTGTATAATTTATATTTAGACTTTGCATTCCAATAGGAAAACATTTATTTATATTTGATGTTTGCATATAAATATATGTGAAAATCAAAGCAACAGTACATATCATCATTGTTAATATTATTATTATTGTTTCAGTAATAAATGCCATATATTGATATATTATTTAATATTCTAATATATATGTATATATTATATTTTTTCAACACACTCAAATATCAAATAATGGGATTTGCGATAGCATAATATAGTTTATTTAAAAAATAATTGTTTAATTCAAATTTAAGAACATTGTAAAAATAAAGAAGACTTATTTTATTATAAGTTTGATGTGCTTTTTGTTATTACAAAAATATTTAACTATATATTAATATTAATATCCATATTCATAATATATATGAAAGTTACTATTGTATATAAAGATGTCCCCCATAATGTATCAAATATTAATACATTAACATCATAATTTTTATAAATAGCTATTGATGTTAAATTATAAATACCGTATATGGCAAATCCAACTGAACCTCCGTATATTAAAGATTTAAATAGTTTGTTTAAATAATTATCTTTAATATCTAAATTAACTAGCGTTAATGGTATCGCAATATGTATTACTGAAAATATAACAACAATAAAAGCCAATAAAGCATATTTATAATTTATAATTAATGGAGAATTTTGTATTTTATCAGTACTTTTTACGTACAAATTATAATTACTATAAATCCACGTGGCATCAAGTAATAATAATATACATGATATTATAAAATAATTAATATATTTATTCATTTAGATAATACTTCTATATTATTAAGAGGTTATTCTTTTTTTGCTGATACTTCTTTGTTAGAAAGCAATTCTTTATTTTTATTCCAAGTATTAGCAGCTAATTTCATCAATTCTTTAAACTCAATTTTTGGATCTTCCAATCTAAGTTTTGCCATTTCCTCCTTGACGAAAATATTATATTTGGTAGGAGGACGTTTTTCAACTACTCCTTCTTTTGCGCTACCTTTCTTTTTTTTACTTGATTCTTTATAAGCATTGACCGCAAATTTTTTATATTGTTCAAGTGAATAATTAGTTTCTCCGTCAATAAACGAACAGAACAGTTCTTTTACGCGTTTCGCATCTACCTTTTTAGATGTAGATACTACAGGTACTGTTTCTACTGTATCATTAGATTGGGAATCAATAGCACTTGTAGTATTCATAATACAGTTCCTTTTTTATTATTATATAGTAATAAAGGTTTATATAACTTTGTATATAGAAATATGATAAAAACCGATAGAAAAATATATTTATACAATCGCAATAGAGTTATTTATACCGATAATAATAAATTATATATTAGATATAAATATAAATATGTTTTATTAACTAGTATAAAAGGTGGTAAAATAAATGAAGAAAAAGAAAAAAAAGAACAAGTAGAAACAGGGACTGAAGCTAAAAAACAAGAAGAAAAAGCTGAAAAAGAAGAAGAAAAAGCTAAAGCTAAAAAAGAAGAAGAAAAAGCTAAAAAACAAGAAGAAAAAGATGAAAAAGAAAAAAAAGAAGAAGAAAAAGCTGAAGCTAAAGCTAAAAAACAAGAAGCTAACGAAAATAAATTAATTGAAAAAGAAGAAAAGGATAAAGATGATAAAGAGGCAGACGAAAAGAAAGCTGAAGAATTAAGAAAATTGTTTCAATCAATATTGGAATTTATGCTTACAAATGCTACGACAAGATGTAATAAATATTATACATATATTAATCTTCTTTGTGTTGAAACATACGACATTTTTAAAAATAATGGTTATGATAACGACGAAGAAAGAAAAAAATTCATTGAACAAAATTTATATTTAAATTTTTTTCAATATTATATGACAGAGATTATTCGTGGCGGAACTTACGGTGATTATATAAGATTTATTAAAAATCGTCTAGGTATTGATTATAACTTTAATGACATCACTCTAGAACATAGCAACGCATATGTTGATGATTTTGTTGAGTTTAAAGAATACTGGAAAAATAGGAGATCCGAAATGGGAGACACTAATGAATTAAAAATACAAATTAATGCTATTGATTTTGAGAATGACAAATTATATGAAAATGAACATAATGATACTATTCTTAAAAAAAAACTAGAAGAATCAAAAAAAAACTCTTCTAATTTAGTAATGTATGTTGATTTTATAATATCTTTTTTTAAGTACATCGCATATACTTCTTTTAAAAGAGAGTTCAATGATATAAAAAAATATGTAAACACTTCTTATTAAGCTTATAAACTCTTTATCATATACGTATCTATTAATTCATATCCAATTTTCCTATAATAATTGCGAACACCTGTTCCGCTTATTATAGCCATTTTTAAATACCCTTCGTTTTTTGCTATATTTTCTGCAACCTCTATTAATTTCTTACCATATCCTTTGTGTTGATATGAAATATCTATATTATTACCAACATCATTTAAATTAGAATATACATGCAATTCTCTTATTAGCGCACATCCGCTTAAAATTGGCTGTTGTGTTTCTTTATTTTCATTACCATTATTTAACCTTAATCTAACAAAACCAATTAAATATTTTTCTGTTTCAAAAGATATAAAATATTCTATACCAGAACTCGCATTATATTTTTGTATATCTAATTTTATATCTTCAGTATTAACTTTATAGTCTTTAACCTCTCTACAACGAATACAATTACAGTTCCAATTATTTTTTTTCATATCATTTTGCAACAACTGTCGCATATTGACATATTGATGTTTATATCCTCCAGTTATATATGTTGAAGGAATATCTCTTATAATTCTATTTAATCTTTTCCATTTTTGAACCTTTATTTTAAAGTCTTTTATTAATTCAAATAACAATTGATCATTATATGGAACATACGATCCTTCTTCATACCATTCTTTTATTTTAGTCCATGGAACTATTGCAGTAGGATATATTTTATACTGATCTACTTGTAATCTTTCGTCATATAGCGAATCATCAAGCATTTGTTTATCTAATTCATATGAAGATCCAGGGAGATTGGGCATTAAATGTATATCAATCTTATATCCATTATCTTTCAACATTTTAATAGCTTTATAAACTGTTTCAATTCCGTGTCCTCTTTTTATTTTTTTTAGAACTTCGTTATTTGTATGTTGTACACCAATTTGAACACGTGTGCAATTATATCTTCTAAATTCTAATATCTCATTTAGATTAATTGTATCAGGTCTTGTTTCCAATGTTAGACCGATTATATGTATTTTTGCTGTTTCGTTTAATGCAATTTCTTCATCTAAAGATAACATATCTCGTTTTTCGTAATAAGTATTTGCAGCATAATATGTTGATGTTATAAAAGTATCTTTGTAATTTTTATGATAATTTGACCATGTTCCGCCTAATACAATAAGTTCAACCTTGTCCACTATATGTCCCATTTTCATTAATGTAGAAACTCTGGAATTGAATTGCAATATTGGATCAAACTTATTTTCATTTGCTCTCAAAACCGCAGGTTCGGAATATAAATATGAACGAGGTTGATCTACCCAATTATTTCCTTCGTGAGCTTTTTCATTTGGACAATAAGCACAATCGTGTTTGCAACTAAACTTACCTATTTTTTTATTACCTTCATCATCAATATATTCTGGAGAACCAGATGTTAATATTGTAACAACAATAACACCCGAATTAGACTTATTTTTTTTCTTCGTTATTAATTTTTTTAACATAATGTTTTCAATGTTTAAACTATTGTAAAAAAACATTAAGTTGCATTTTGAAATTGTAATTTTATATTTTTTTTGTATATTTTTTTGAAATATTATAATATCACTATTTGACTTTAAATTATCTATATTATTTAAAAGTTCTTCTGAAATTATTTTATAATCTTTTTCATTAAAAACTTTATCTTTATGATTATTGTCGTGTTTTATTAGACTTTCAATATCATTCAACACCATATTAAATAATATATGTAATTCATTTTTATATATTTATTGAAAAGTTGTTTGCGTTCATGTTATCAATGTTTTAATTATTTGTTATTATATAACAATCTCAATTAAAAAAAATATGGCTTAAGGGTCGAAACTTGTTTGAATATGTTTAATTTTAAAAAAAATACATATCAATTTTTTATAAATAAAATGAGTAGAATAGCCTATAATCTTTTTATTTTAAGAAATTATAGAAAAGTTTAAAAGTTAAAGAAATATAAAATTATGTACTCAAATTTGTAATCACAAAGATTTGCAAACTATTGTCTAGAATTGTATTAAATAAAATGAGTACATAATTTATTTTTTTAAAGAAAATATAGAAAATGTTAAAAGTTATAGAAATATAAAATTATGTACTCAAATTTGTAATCACAAAGATTTGCAAACTAATGTTTAGAATTGTATTAAATAAAATGAGTACATAATCTTTTTATTTTAAGAAATTATAGAAAAGTTTAAAAGTTATAGAAATATAAAATTATGTACTCAAATTTGTAATCACAAAGATTTGCAAACTATTG
>Ga0209702_10009240_pt1 | contig 11084 bp, 10 predicted proteins | sample FRY01_FD_187210 | JGI IMG/M metagenome (GOLD analysis project Ga0209702, IMG submission 187210) | Freshwater microbial communities from Lake Fryxell liftoff mats and glacier meltwater in Antarctica - FRY-01 (SPAdes) (version 2) | ecosystem: Environmental > Aquatic > Freshwater > Ice > Glacier... | reverse complement strand
TTAATTTAAACGTGCAAAGCTCTATTGTCTGTTGCAGCTAAGGCTGCTTCTTTAATAGCTTCTGCAAAAGTTGGATGAGCATGACTCATTCTAGAAATATCTTCGGCACTTGCTCTAAACTCCATTGCTGTTACTGCTTCTGCAATTAAATCTGCACATCTTGGACCAATCATATGAACTCCTAAAACTTCATCTGTTTTTGCATCTGCAAGAATTTTAACAAAACCATCTGTATCTCCACTTGCTCTTGCTCTACCTAATGCTTTAAACGGGAAACTACCAGATTTAAAATCAACTCCAGCTTCTTTAAGTTCTTCTTCTGTTTTACCAACTGCAGCAACTTCAGGCCAAGTATAAATTACACCAGGAATTAAATTGTAATCTATATGTGGTTTTTGTCCGGCCAAAATCTCGGCAACCAAAACTCCTTCTTCTTCTGCTTTATGAGCTAACATTGCTCCGCGAACTACATCTCCTACTGCATAAATATTAGCTGCCGAAGTTTGTAAATGATCGTTAACTTCTATCATTCCTCTTTCTGTAATTTTTACTCCAGCTTTATCTGCATTAAGTCCATCTGTATAAGGACGACGACCAACAGATACTAAAGAATAATCTCCTTCTAAAGAAATAATCTCTCCTTTTGCGTTTTCTGCTTTAATTGTAACTGTATTACCAGCTCTTTCTACAGATTGCACTTTATGTGAAGTATAAAACTTCATGCCTTGCTTTTTTAATACTTTTGTTAATTCTTTAGACAAAGCTGCATCCATTCCTGGAATAATTCTATCCATATATTCAACAACAGAAACTTGAGCTCCTAATCTTAAATATACCTGACCTAACTCTATACCAATTACTCCACCACCAATAATTACAAGATGTTTTGGTATTTCTTTTAATTTTAAAGCTTCGGTAGATGTTATAACTCTCTCTTTATCTAATTTTATAAATGGTAAAGATGATGGTTTAGAACCCGTTGCAATTATTGTATTTTTAGCTTCAATAACCTCAACAGAACCATCTGCTTTTGTAACATTAATATGAGTAGCATCTTTAAAAGAACCTAATCCTTCAAAAACAGTAATTTTATTTTTATCCATTAAGTATTTAATACCTGCTGTTGTTTGGTCTACAACTGCTTGTTTACGACCAATCATTTTTTCTAAATTTACTTTTACTTCGCCACTTATTTCTATTCCATGACCTTCGAAATGAGAAATTGCATCGTGATAATAATGTGATGATGAAAGAAGTGCTTTAGATGGAATGCATCCTACATTTAAACAAGTGCCTCCAAGAACCGAATATTTCTCAATAATTGCAGTTTTAAACCCTAATTGTGCACATCTTATAGCCGCAACATATCCTCCAGGTCCAGAACCTATAATAGCAACATCAAATTGACTCATAATTTATATATTTTATAATGAATAGTAATTTATTAAATAATGATGCAAAATTACAAATATTTTTTGGGCTATAATAATTAGGATTTACTATTTTAAGAATATTTAAATTCGATTTTAATTAAACTTCAAAACTACTAGATATCAAGTTTTAAGATAGAACATTAATAATAAATTAATCTCGATATCTTATAAAAAAAGTAATTTTAAATGATAAAAAGTAATACCTTTGCACTCCTATTATTTATAATAATGAGATTACACAGAAATTTAGTTTATACTACCATAGATTCTTTAAATGCTATTTTTAACGAAGGTGAATATGCCGATAAAGTAGTTGCAAGAGCACTTAAAAAAGACAAACGTTGGGGAAGCAACGATCGTAAATTTGTTGCAGAAACAATTTATGAAGTTGTTAGATGGAAACGTTTATATGCAGAAATTGCAGAAATAAAAGAACCTCTTAACAGAGATGATATTTGGAGAATGTTTGCAGTTTGGGCAGTTTTACGTGGTTTTACCATTCCAGATTGGAGGCAATTAGAAGGTACTCCACAAAGAAAAATAAAAGGTCGTTTTGACGAACTTTCTAAAATAAGAGCATTAAGAGAATCTATTCCAGATTGGATGGATGAACTTTGTGCTAAAGAATTAGGCGAAGAAATTTGGACAAAAGAACTTGCTGCTCAAAACCAACAAGCTAAAGTTATTTTAAGAGTTAACACTTTAAATACTACTAAAGAAAAGCTTAAAGCTATTTTAATGGATTTAAACATTGAAACAGAATTTTTAAAAGACCAACCAGATGCTTTAGTTCTTAAAGAAAGAGCTAATGTTTTTATTACTGATGCCTTTAAAAACGGAATGTTTGAAGTGCAAGATGCAAGTTCTCAGCTTGTAGCTGCATTTTTAGATGTAAAACCAGGAATGAGAGTTGTAGATACTTGTGCTGGAGCTGGCGGAAAAACATTACACATGGCTTCTTTAATGGAAAACAAAGGGCAGTTAATTGCAATGGATTTGTATGAAAGTAAGCTAAAACAATTAAAATTACGTGCAAAAAGAAACGGAGCTTTTAATATTGAGTATCGTATAATAGACTCAACAAAAGTTATAAAAAAATTACACGAAAAAGCAGATAGAGTTTTAATAGATGCTCCTTGTAGCGGTTTGGGAGTTTTAAAAAGAAACCCAGATAGTAAGTGGAAATTACAACCCGAATTTATAGATAATATTAAAAAAATTCAATCGGAAGTTTTAGAAAATTATTCTAAAATAGTTAAACCAGGCGGAAAAATGGTTTATGCAACATGTTCTATTTTGCCTTCTGAAAATCAAGATCAAATTAAAAAATTCTTATCTACAGAAATAGGAAAAAGTTTTATCTTTGTTAAAGATGTTAAAATTTTAGCTCATGAATCTGGATTTGACGGATTTTATATGGCTCTTTTAGAAAGAAAACAATAATATATTTTTGGCATTAATTATGAGAAAAAAACACACTTTACTATTTTTATTATTTATAACAATAGGTTTTGCACAGATTCCGACAGGTTATTATAATACTGCAACCGGTTCTGGTTATACTTTAAAAACACAGTTATACAATATAATTAATAACAACACAAACTCTGCCGTTAGTTCTTCTAACTATGGTGGATTATGGATTCTTTATACAGATACTGCTTTAAGAGATAATTATTACGAAAATAATGGCTCTTTATTAGATATTTACTCCGAAAAACCAGCTGGGCCAGATAGTTACGAGTATTCTTCTACATCTCAACAATGTGGTAATTATTCTGGAGAAGGTTCTTGCTATAACAGAGAACATTTAATGCCACAATCTGTATTTAATAGTGCTTATCCAATGTATTCTGATGCTCATTCTGTAGTTCCAAGCGATGGTTCTGTAAATGGAGCAAGAGGAAACTTTCCTTTTGGAGTTGTTGCAACTGCAAATTATACTTCTACAAATGGTTCTAAAAGAGGAAACAACTTAGATTCAGGATATTCTGCTGGATATTCTAGTACAGTTTTCGAACCAATTAACGAGTTTAAAGGAGACGTTGCTAGAGCAATGTTATATTTTGTAACTAGATACGAGAACCAAGTTACAAGTTGGACATACGATATGTTTAATGGCACTAGCAATCAGGTTTACACTGATACTTTTATAAAAATTTTATTAACTTGGCATTTACAAGACCCTGTTAGTCCATACGAAATTGCTAAAAACAATGCTGTTTATATTTTTCAAGGAAATAGAAACCCATTTATAGATAACCCAAGTTATGTTTGCTCGGTTTGGAATACTATTTGTGTAACTTTATCTTTAGATACTGTTAATACCCTAGAATTGGTTTCTATTTATCCAAATCCATCAAATACAAATAGTATAAACATAAAATCGCAAGCACAATTAGATTCTATAACATTATTAAATATTAATGGTCAAGTAATTTTAGAAATTCAGAATCCCGAATTAAACAACAACACCTTTACTGTTAACAACTTAAATGCTGGTTTTTATTTTTTAAAGTTAAATTCTAACAATATTATTGTTACCAAAAAAGTTATTATTAAATAATATCTTCAGTAAAATTAAAAAATGCATTTGCTAACAATAAAGATGTTTTTTACTTAATAACATCTAATTAATTTGCTTAATTTTGAGCTATTCTAAAAAGTTATAATGTTAAAATCTTTTTTACTAATATTTATAGGCGGCGGAATTGGTAGTGCTTTAAGGTATTTATCTACATTATTTGTGCAAAAATATTTTCCTTCTATATTTCCAACAGCTACTCTTTTGGTTAATGTTTTAGGATGTTTTTTAATCGGAATTTTAATAGGTCTTTTAGATAAAAATCAATTATCTAATCCTAATTTAAAACTTTTATTTATTACAGGTTTTTGTGGAGGCTTTACAACTTTTTCGGCATTTGGTTTAGAAAATATAGTCCTTTTACAAAATAATAACTCTATTTATGCATTTGCGTATATTGCATTAAGCATAGTTTTAGGTTTATTTGCTGTTTGGCTCGGACTTTTTATCTCTAAATAACATCCATAAATTAAAAAATATGTAATTTCGTGACCTATGAAAAAAAGCGAGATAGAAAAAATAAAGCAATTACTAAACCAATCTAAAAATATAGTAATTATTTCTCATAGAAATCCAGATGGTGATGCCATGGGTTCTACGTTAGGTTTGTATCATTTTTTAAAAAAAACGCATCAAAATGTAATTGTAATTTCTCCAAACGAATTTCCAGATAATCTTGCGTTTTTGCCAGGAAGTGACCAAGTATTATTCTACGAGAAAAATAAAGAAAATTGTACTGAACTTTTAAAAAGTGCCGACTTAATTTTTACATTAGACTTTAACGCTTTACACAGAACCGGAGTTATGGAAAATGTGTTAAAAGAACTTACCTGTTCTTTTATGATGATAGATCATCACGAATTTCCAGATAATTATGCAACCATAACTTACTCAGATACTGCCTTTGGTTCTACTTGCGAAATGATTTATAACTTTATAGCCTTTTTAGATAAAGAAAAAAGTATAGACCAAACAATTGGCACATGTTTATATACTGGTATAACAACAGATTCTGGTTCTTTTAGATTTCCAAAAACTACACCTAATACGCATAGAATTGTTGCTAATTTATTAGAAGTAGGAGTTAAAAATTACGAAGTGCATAATGCTTTGTTTGACAATAACTCATACAACCGACTGCAGATTCTTGGAAAAGCGTTGCAAAACATGAAAGTTTTTCCAGAATTAAAAACTGCATATATATATTTATCTCAAGAAGAATTAGATGCTTATAATTATGTTAAAGGTGATACAGAAGGAATTGTTAATTATGCCTTATCAATAAAAGAAATTATATTTGCGGTAATCTTTATAGAAAATAAAGAAGAAAATATAATTAAAATATCGTTACGTTCTATAGGTAATTTTGATGTAAATGTTTTTTCTAGAACCTATTTTAGTGGTGGTGGTCATGCTAATGCTTCTGGCGGAAAATCTACTGAATCATTAACAAAAACAATTGCGTATTTTGAAGATATAATTAAAAACCATCCTAATCTTAAATAAGATGTATAAATTTAAAATACTTTTACCATTATTTTTTGCCACATTATTGGTTATAAGTTGTAAAGAACAAGAAGATGCAAGAAGACCAATTTATAGATCTGGAGGTTCTTTTTTAAAAGAGTCTGTTAAGCGAAATTTAAAACTTAATGAAGTAGAAGAAAAAACTATAGATTCTTTAATTAAAACTATGCCAGATAAAGAAGTATTTGCTTCTAAAGATGGTTTTTGGTATTATTATGAAGCTAGAAATTTAAACGACACATTAACGCCAAAATTAGACGATATTGCTATTTTTAATTATAAAGTAGAAGACCTGTTTGGAAACATTATATATACAGAAGCCGAATTAAAGAAACAACAATATTATGTAGATAAACAAGAAATAATGATTGGTCTTAGAAGAGCAATAAAGATTTTAAGAAAGAACGAAACAGCTGTTTTTTATTTTCCGTCTCAAATTGCTTATGGATATTTAGGAGATAAAAACAGAATTAAGCCAAACATTCCATTAAAATGCACAATAACATTAACAAATTTTTATAAAGAAATTAAATAACCCGAAATAAATCAATAATTTATGAACTTAAAATCAATATGCAGCCTATTTGTTGCTGCACTTTTTATCTCTTGTACAAGTAAATACGATAAGTTTGGCAACGGAATATTTGCCGATATTAAAACCAATAAAGGTAACATTGTTGTAAAACTAGAGTTTGAAAAAGCACCCATAACAGTAGCAAATTTTATAACTCTAGCAGAAGGCACAAATACACAAGTTACAGAACCAACAAGAAAAGGAAAACCTTTTTATGACGGATTAAAGTTTCATAGAGTTCTACCAAATTTTATGATTCAAGGTGGAGATCCCGCTGGAGACGGAAGTGGCGGACCTGGTTATAAATTTATGGATGAATTTTCAGATTTAAAACATACAGGACCTGGAACTCTATCTATGGCAAATGGCGGACCAAACACTAACGGTTCTCAATTTTTTATAACACACGTTAAAACAGATTGGTTAGATAATTTACACACCGTTTTTGCTTACGTTGTAGAAGGACAAGAAGTTGTTAATGCAATTGCTCAAGATGATGTTATAGAAGAAATAAAAATAATTTCTAATGGCGAACTTGCTAAAAAATTTAATGCTTTAAAAGTTTTTAACGATCGTTTAGCTCAAGAAGCAGAAAATTTAAAAAAGAAAGCCATTGCAGATGCAAAAAAGAAAAAAGCATTTTTAGAAAAATTTAAAGTAGCAATAACAACTAAAGTAGCATTTTTTGAAGAAGCAAAAAAAGCAAGCAAAAAAACAGAAAGTGGTTTACAATATTCTATAATAACAAAAGGAAATCCGGTTAAACCTAAAAACGGAACTACCGTATTTATACATTATGCTGGTTTTTTTGAAAGCGGAGAACTTTTTGATAGTAGCTACGAAAATGTTTCTAAAGAGTTTGGTTTATTCGATCAAAAAAGAGCAGATGCAAAAGGTTACCAACCATTTCCTTTTCAATACGGTAATAAAACGGGTTTAATTCCAGGATTTATAGAAGGTATAGAAAATATGTCTATTGGAGATAAAGCTGTACTATTTATTCCTGCTCATTTAGGATATGGAGAAATAGGAGCTGGAGAAATTATTCCGCCTAACACAAATTTAATATTTGAAATTCAGCTTTTAGAAAAAGCTTCTAACTAAAAAATAACTAAATATATATTATGAAAATTAAAGCAATTGCCTTTCTATTATTAAGTACGTTTTTTGTTTTTGCACAAGATGAAAATAAAGAAGGAATTTTAGCCAAAATAGAAACTAATAAAGGAACTATTTTACTTGAATTAGAATACAAAAAAACGCCTATAACTGTTGCTAACTTTATTTCTCTTGCAGAAGGAACAAACACAGAAGTTACAATAGAAGACAAAAAAGGAAAACCATATTACGACGGAATTATTTTTCATAGAGTTCTTCCAAATTTCATGATTCAAGGTGGAGATCCAACTGGTACAGGTTCTGGAAGTCCGGGTTATAAATTTGTAGACGAAATTACTGATTTAAAACATACCGGTCCTGGAATTCTATCTATGGCAAATGCTGGTCCAGTTACAAATGGTTCTCAGTTTTTTATAACGCATGTAGAAACTCCATGGTTAGACGGTAAACATACTGTTTTTGGCAATGTAATTACAGGAATGGATGTTGTTAATGCTATTGCTCAAAATGATATTATTAATAAGGTAACAATTATTAGAAATGGTGCTGATGCAAAAAAGTTTGATGCTCCAAAAGTTTTTGCAAACAGAAAAGCTATAGAAGAAGAAAATAATAAGAAAAAAGAACTTATTGATGCAGAAGCTAAAAAAGCAAAATTAGCTCCTTATTTAGAAATAATGAAAACTAAAGTTAAATTTTTAGAAACTACTAAAAAAGGAACAATTAAGACAGAATCTGGATTAAATTATAAAATATTATCTAAAGGTTTAGGTAAAAAACCAGTTGCTGGAACTACAATTTATATTCATTATGCTGGTTATTTAGAAACCGGAGAATTATTTGACAGTAGCATAGAAACGATTGCTAAAGAATATGGTAAATTTGACCAAAAAAGAGCAGAAGCAAACGGATATCAACCTTTTCCTTTTGAATATGGTAATAAAGGCGGATTAATAGCTGGTTTTCTAGAAGGATTAGATTATATGAATTTTGGAGATAAAGCAATTTTATATATTCCGTCAAATTTAGGATATGGAGATAAAGGTACTGGAAACGTTATTCCTGCAAATGCTAACATTATATTTGAAGTTGAAATATTTGAAGCATTACCTGTAAAAAAATAAAATAAAAAGGGACATAAAATTTATGTCCCTTTTTTTATTTAAAATTTCCAATCAAATTCGTCTTTTTTGTCAAAAACAGCTCCTATTTCTATTTTAATAACCTCATCAAACTCAGATTGAATTATTGTCCAATTTGTTTCGTTAAAATTATTTTCTACACTGTCAAAGGTTTCTTTTTCCCAAATTTTAAAACCTTTATCTGTAAGTTTCTCTATAACTTGATTGCAATTTTTACCAATAATTTCTTGGTCTAAAATAGTAGCTAAAGGGTTTGAAGTTATTAAATATCCAAATCTAAAATCTTCGTCTTCATAAAATGTAAATCGTAGTTTTAAATTATTATACAAATAAATAATATTCTTGTCTTCGTCTTTAAACTTTTTATCTGGAACTCCTAATATAGCTTCTACATTAGCTTGCTTCATTCCAAACAACAAATTATCAACTCCAAATTTAGGTTTTATAATCATTTTTAATTAATTAGAATTTAATATAAGCTTTTTGGTTAATAAATTAAATCTTATATATAAAAATATAGCCGCAGCAGTTAAACCTGCCAATAAACCTAACCAAATACCTGTTGCTTTTAACTCTGTATAATTACATAAATATATAGAAATTGGAAATCCTATAACCCAATAAGCAACAAAAGTTATATACATTGGTATTTTTACATCTTGCAAGCCTCTTAAAGCTCCTAAAACTACAACTTGAATTCCATCTGAAATTTGAAATAAAGCCGCAACAAGCAGTAATTGAGATGCTATTTTTATTAACTCTATATTTTCTTTATAATGCGTAGCATCAGACAAATCTAAAAACGGAATTGGCAATACGTTATGAAAAATCACAAATATTAAGGCAAAAATAATTTCTAAAAATATTGTAAGTAAAAATATAGAAACAGCAACAACTCTTAATTGTTTAAAATCTTGTAACCCTTTTTGGTTACCAACTCTAATCATTGCAGCAACACTTAAACCCATTGCTACCATAAACGTTAAAGAAGCTAAACTTAAAGCAATTTGATTTGCTGCTTGACTAATTGCACCTAATGTTCCAGATAACAAAATTGCTCCAGTAAATAAAGCTACTTCAAAAAACATTTGCAATGCAGATGGAGTGCCTAAGTTTATTATTTTTTTAAGCATTGTTTTTTTAATCTCCGAGAAACTAAAATTTAAAAAATAAGGATGAAATTTTGGCTTATAAATCATTATATAATGCATAAACCCTAACATAACAAATCTAGAAACTATTGTGCCAATTGCTGCACCAACAATACCCATTTCTGGAAAAATCCAAATACCAAATATTAAAAAATAATTAATTATTACGTTTACAATATTTGCAACAATTGTTGCCCACATAGAGTATTTAGTTTCGCTTTTTCCGTCGGCAAATTGCTTATATGCCTGAAACATTATTAAAGGTATTAACGAGAAAGCTACAATGTCTAAATATGGTTTAGCAAGTTCTACTACTTCTGGCGGTTGACCCATGTATGATATTATTGGCTTTGCAAAAAATATCATTAAAAAAAGTATAACGCCCAACAATGTACATAAAAACAAACCATGATGAAAGGCACTTCTACCCTTTTCTATAGATTTTTCTCCGTCTGCTTCTGCAACTAAAGGTGTAATTACTGTAGAAAACCCAATACCTAAAGACATTGCTAAAAAAATAAAACTGTTTGCTAAAGATACAGCTGCTAATTCTTTTGGTCCTAATTGTCCAACCATTGCATTATCTACAATACCAACAACGGTATGGCCTAACATACCAATAATAATTGGATAGGCTAACCTTAAGTTATAACTAAATTCTTTAGTATATGTAGATAGGTTCATTTTACTTTCTTAAAGTCGCAAAAGTAATGATTTAACAACAAACATTTATTGAGATTTTTGTTTTTAGCTAATTTAAATAAAAGTCTATATTATCTTGAAACTTACTTAATTTTATAGATATTTTTGCAATGGCTTTTTTACTTTAGGAATCTTCTATATTTAGAAAAGACGAAATTTATTTTAAATTGATAATCTTTGTAACTTTAAATTGTTCGGATATTAACTATTTCATACCTAACTAATGATTAATTGATTAATTTTATCCAAATTTCAAAATAATATGTACAAATTTCAATTTGAAATACTTTTTCATATAATAGGTATCGGAGCTTCTTCTGGATTATTTTTAAATAATAAAATACTTTATGTTATTGCAGACAATAGCACATATTTATATCAATATAATTTAAAAGATTCTCTTTTAAGTAAAATTAAATTACAAGACAATAGTAGAGAAAATATTATTAAAAGCGAAAAAGCAGATCTAGAAGCCATAACTAAAATAAACAATAAGTATTATATTTTTGGCTCTGGCTCAACTGCAAAAAGAAACTCTTTATTAATTTATAATTCTACAGATAAGACTACTACTAAAAAAGATTTAACAACTTTATACACTAACTTAGGTAAAACCTTTAATATAAACCATGATAATATAAACATTGAAGGTGTTGTAAATTATTCTAATAATTGGTTTTTCTTTCAAAGAGGAAATGGCAATCAATCTAAAAATGGAATTTTTTCTTTTAAAGGTGAATTAGAAAACCCGTCAAATTTAGAATTTATTACTATAGATTTACCAAAAGTTAATAACGTTAGTGCAACGTTTACCGATGCTGTTTTAGTTAAAAATAAAATATATTTTTTGGC
>Ga0209702_10009238_pt1 | contig 11087 bp, 9 predicted proteins | sample FRY01_FD_187210 | JGI IMG/M metagenome (GOLD analysis project Ga0209702, IMG submission 187210) | Freshwater microbial communities from Lake Fryxell liftoff mats and glacier meltwater in Antarctica - FRY-01 (SPAdes) (version 2) | ecosystem: Environmental > Aquatic > Freshwater > Ice > Glacier... | reverse complement strand
ACCGGTGATTGCCGACACCTATGTTGACCCGGCTTTTGGCAGTGGCTGCGTCAAAATTACCGGCGCGCACGACTTTAACGACTACCAGGTCGCGCAACGGCACGACCTGCCACTCATCACCATCTTCACGCTGGACGCGAAGATCAATGAAAACGGCCCGGCGGCATATCAGGGCATGGACCGCTATGTGTGCCGCAAGGCGGTGCTCAAAGACCTGGAAGCGCAAGGCTTTTTAGAAAAAGCCGTGCCGCATAAAAATATGGTGCCGGTGTGCGCGCGCACGGGTGCGGTGGTTGAGCCGATGTTGACGGATCAATGGTTTGTGGCACTCAGCAAAGTCAGCGAGCAAGACCCGACCGGCAAGTCGATCTCACAAAAAGCCCGTGACGCGGCTGCCAATGGCGACGTGAAATTTGTGCCCGAGCAGTGGGTCAACACTTACAACCAGTGGATGAGCAACATTCAGGACTGGTGCATTTCACGCCAGTTGTGGTGGGGCCACCAGATTCCGGCCTGGTATGACGAAGACGGCAAAGTCTATGTGGCCGAGAACGAAGCGGCTGCGCAGTTGCAGGCATCGGGCAAGAAGCTGACGCGTGATGAGGACGTACTGGACACCTGGTATTCGTCAGCGCTGGTGCCTTTTTCATCCCTCGGCTACCCTGAAAAAACCAAAGAGCTTGATTTGTTTTTACCATCGAGCGTGCTGGTCACGGGCTACGACATCATCTTCTTCTGGGTCGCGCGAATGATCATGATGACGACGCACTTTACGGGGCAAGTGCCTTTCAGGCATGTCTATATCCACGGCCTGGTGAAAGACGCACAGGGTAAAAAAATGAGCAAGTCCGAGGGCAATGTGCTTGACCCGGTGGACTTGATTGACGGTATTGAACTGGCACCGCTGCTGGACAAGCGCTCCCAAGGCCTGCGCAAGCCCGAGACCGCGCCACAGGTGCGCAAACTCACTGAAAAAGAATTTCCGGCGGGCATCCCCGGCTACGGGGCGGACGCGCTACGCTTTACCTTTGCGTCGCTCGCCAGCCTGGGCCGCAGCATCAACTTTGACAGCAAGCGCTGCGAAGGCTACCGCAACTTTTGCAACAAGCTCTGGAACGCCACGCGCTTCACACTCATGAACTGCGAAGGCCAGGACTGCGGGCTGGCTGACCATACCAAAGAGCAGTGCATGCCGGGGGGCGAGTTTCACAACTACATGAGCTTTTCGCAAGCCGACAGATGGATTGCATCGACGCTCCAGCGCGTTGAGGCGGATGTGGCCAGGGGCTTTGAAGACTACCGGCTGGACAACGTAGCCAGCAGCATTTACCAGTTTGTCTGGGACGAGTTTTGCGACTGGTACCTGGAGATTGCCAAGGTACAAATCCAGACTGGTAATGACTCACAAAAACGCGCAACGCGCCGCACACTGATTCGCACCCTGGAGGCGATTTTGCGCCTCGCACATCCGGTGATACCGTTCATCACCGAGTCACTGTGGCAGCAGGTTGCCATCGTCGCGGGCATTAAAAAAACCACCTATATCGGCCAGGCTGCTTACCCGCAAAGCCAGCCCAACAAGATTGACGAGGCGGCCGAGGCGCATGTCGCCAGGCTAAAAACGCTGGTCGATGCCACACGGGTGTTGCGCGGTGAAATGAATGTGTCGCCGGCCACGCGCCTGCCTTTGTTTGTGGTGGGCGATACCGACTTCATGACGCAGTCAAGCGCTGTCATCAAGGCATTGGCCAAGCTAAGTGACGTCACCATATTTGACGACGAGGCCGGGTGGGCTCTTGCTGCGCAGGCCGCACCGGTAACGGTGGTGGGCGAGGCCAAAATTTGCCTGCACATGGAAGTCGATGTGGCGGCCGAGAAGCTGCGCCTGGGCAAAGAAATCACGCGGCTTGAAGGTGAGCTGGTCAAAGTCAAAGCCAAGCTGGCCAATGAGGCTTTTGTCAGCAAAGTACCGCCGGCGGTTCTGGCGCAAGAGCACAAACGCCTGGCCGACTTTAACAGGGCGCTGGACAAACTGCGTCAGCAACTGGTGCGCCTGAAATAAGCTATTTCAGGCGTATCAGCGCGTCAGCGCATCGGCGGGTGGCGGCATCAGCAATTCAGAATCGTCCCACTGCGATGTAGACACAGCGCCCGGCAGTTCCAGATTCATGGGTGCGCTGTGGGGGAAGTGGCCAAAGTTGCTGCTGCCTTCCTGGTTTGAAATAGCCTCGTGCATGCGGTGCGCGACATACCAGCTGGAGCGCAGCCGGGCCTCACGCGTGTACGAGCCCAGGCGAGGCGTGATGAACAGGTTTTTCAAACCATGAAGCGGAGAGTTTTCAGCTGCAAAGTGAGGCTCCGCGCCATCCAGTATGCAAGCCTCAATCCTGCCATCAGACAAAGCTGCGGCCAGCGCGTCTTCATCAAACAGCTGGCTGCGGCTGATGCCCACCCAGAGCTGATGAGGCTTGCAGGCGGCCAGTAATTTACTGTTGACAAAGCCCTTGTAGCGAGCTGCGTAAAGCATTTGTACCGATATGGCATTCGACTGGGCCATCAACTCGGGCAGTGTCACCGGCCGGATATGCAAACGCTCCCATATGGGTGCCGTGTGGTGGACTGCCGGGTCGTAGCCAATCAGCCGAACGCCCAGGCGATGAAGCATGCTCGCCAGCGTGTGGGCAGTAGGAGCCAAACCCAAAATGCCAACGGTGCTGCCATGCAACTCGCGACCCATTTGCTGCGTGGGGTGCTTGCGCCCCAGCAGTGACGACACAATACCGCGCCGGTAGAGCAACAGCAAGGTGGCCAGCAAATACTCGGCGTTGGAGCGAACATTGGCACTGCTGGCGTGAATCACCTTGATGTCACGCTCCTGGCAAGCTTCCAGGTCGGTGTTGTCGCTGCCCACGTGCATGCGGGCAACCGCCTTGAGTTTGGGTAAAAAATCAAGAAAATCCCGCGTCAGCACGCTTTTGCGCGGGAACACAATGCCTTTGGTCTTGTAGCAAGCCTTGCGCAGCGCCACCAGGTCGTCGGCCAGCTCGGGATGGTATTGAACGCTATGCCGGGTTTTTAACCAGGCAGTGGCCTCGGGGAACAAAGCGTCTAGAAGTAAGATGTCCACCCGTGAGTCCTTTAATGTTCAACCTGGAAATTCAATGCTTAGCGCGGCTTGTATGGCACTTATAAGAGCGTTTGTCTGACGCCCCTTGAGCGACCCTTTTGCGACACTTTACGCCATTTAAGCCTCGAAATCTATGGAAAAATTCACATCTTTAAACAAAGCCGTCTTTCCGGTGGCTGGGCTCGGAACACGCTTTTTACCGGCCACCAAAGCCCAACCGAAGGAAATGTTGCCGGTTGTTGACAAGCCCCTTATCCAGTACGCGGTTGAAGAAGCCTACGCTGCCGGCATTCGGCACATGATTTTCGTGACGGGCCGCAATAAACGTGCCATCGAAGACCACTTTGACACCGCTTACGAGCTGGAAAACGAGCTGGAAGTAGCGGGCAAGCAGGAATTGCTGGCACTGGTGCGCTCCATCCAGGCCAGCGACATGGATTTCTCATACGTGCGCCAGCCCCGCTCGCTGGGCCTGGGCCATGCAGTGCTGTGCGCGGAGCATATGGTCGGCAACGAGCCGTTTGCAGTGTTACTGGCCGATGACTTGATGACCGGCCCGCCGGGCGGCCAGCCGGTGTTGGCGCAAATGGCTGAGCAGTTCAAGTCACTGCAGCAGTCCATATTGGCAGTGCAAGAAGTGCCTTTGGATCAAACCCGCCGCTACGGTATTGTGGCGGGTGAAAAATCCGGTGAGCACCTGATGAAGGTCAGCGCCATGGTAGAAAAACCAGCGCCTGAGGCGGCGCCATCACGCATGGCTGTGGCCGGACGGTACATCTTGACGCCCGGCGTTTTTAAACACATTCGCAGCCAAAAGCCTGGTGTCGGCGGCGAGCTGCAACTGACTGATGGCATTGCCAGCCTGCTGGCCGAGGAAAGCGTGTACGCCTTTGAATACGCTGGCAGGCGCTACGATTGCGGGAGCAAGGAAGGCTTTCTGCAAGCCACGGTTGAGTTGGCCTTGCTGCACCCGGAAGTGGGTGCGCGATTTAAAAACTATCTGAAGAATCTCAAGCTGGATTAATTTTTGCCAACCGTTCAGCGCCGTTTCAGCACGTGAATGTAATCGTTACCCACGGTTTCCTGCTCCATCAGATCATTACCCGTCTGGCGTGCAAAAGCCTGAAAGTCGCGGGTCGAGCCGGCATCGGTTGACACCACTTTCAGCATCTGGCCACTGAGCATGTCAGCCAACGCTTTTTTGGCCTTCAAAATAGGCAGCGGGCAATTCAGGCCGCGGGTGTCGAGTTCTTTGTCGATTTTCATAGATGTCCTTGAGTTGCCATGATTTTAAGGTTTTTGCCAGTCGACAAATTCCGGCGCATAACCGCGTGACTTCAACCAGTCCGCCAGCGCATAACCCGTGCCTGCAGGCCAGCACTTGATGGCTTCATAGTCGTACAACTTGTACTCCACCAGTTCAGGCGACAGCAGCACATCACCCTCACACACCGCATGGTAGGCAATGATGATCTGGTTCATGCGTTGAAAGTCATATACGCCAATCAGGTCCAGGGCTGTCGTGTCAAGGTTGGTTTCTTCCTTGATCTCCCGCTCAATGCCGCCCTGCGGCGTTTCGCCTGCCTCCATAAATCCGGTGATCAGCGCAAACATGCGACCCGACCATGCCGCGTTACGGGCCAGCAATATCTGGCCGTTGACCTCAATCACCGCGGCCAGCACGGGCGTCGGGTTATTCCAGTGGGTGTAGCCGCAGGCCGGGCAGCGCAGGCGGGCTTTCTCCCCGCCGTCTTCGAGTTGCGTCACCACTTCAAGCGGGGTGGCGCACTGGGGGCAGAACTTAAAGGTAGTTGACATGGCTTGACGTTGATCTATTTGCTATAGTATTAGGAGCTACTTAAGGCGTTTTTATTGGTCTAGATGCCAACTTGTTGCCTAAAAAGGCTTTTTTAACTGGGTTTGAACTGTTTTGACGCCCATCAGGCCGGAAACACGCCAGTTGACAAATAGCGGTCGCCCCGGTCGCAAACGATGAACACGATCACGGCGTTTCGCGTAGTTTTGGCGATTTCTTGCGCCACCCAGCAAGCGCCCGCTGCTGAAATACCCGCAAAAATGCCTTCTTCACGCGCCATACGGCGGCACATGTCTTCGGCATCGCTTTGGCTGACTTCTACCAACTGGTCGACATGGCGGGCATCGTAAATTTTGGGCAGGTAAGCTTCGGCCCACTTGCGTATGCCGGGAATACGCGAGCCTTCCGATGGCTGCGCGCCAATGATCCGGATGGCCGGGTTTTTTTCTTTCAAATACCGTGACACGCCGGTAATCGTGCCGGTGGTGCCCATGGCGCTGACAAAATGTGTCACTTTGCCTGACGTATCTGTCCATATTTCCGGGCCTGTGGTGTCGTAATGGGCGCGCGGGTTGTCCAGGTTGGCAAACTGATCCAGCACCCTGCCCTTGCCTTCAGCCTGCATACGCTCCGCCAGGTCACGGGCATACTCAATGCCACCGCTTTTGGGGGTCAGCAGCAGCTCGGCACCGAAGGCTTTCATGGTTTGGGCACGCTCGATCGACAGGTCTTCCGGCATGATCAAAATCATCCGGTAGCCCTTGATGGCTGCAGCCATCGCCAGCGCAATGCCGGTGTTGCCTGATGTCGCTTCAATCAGCGTGTCGCCAGCTTTGATATCGCCGCGCTCTTCAGCGCGCTTGATCATCGCCATGGCGGGCCGGTCTTTGACCGAGCCAGCGGGGTTGTTGCCTTCCAGCTTGCCCAGAATCACGTTGCCACGGGCTGCGTTATCGGTAGCGCCCAGGCGCTGCAAACGCACCAGTGGAGTTTTGCCGATCGCGTCTTCAAGCGTTGGAAACAGGTGAATCGAGTCAGGGTGAGAAAAGTTCATAACCGCTACTGTGCCATAATTGGAGGCTGCATGCAGCGTCGCCCGGGTGGTGGAATTGGTAGACGCACGGGACTCAAAATCCCGCGCCGCGAGGCGTGCCGGTTCGATTCCGGCCCCGGGCACCAGATGTCAGTGGTCACAACATTTTTTTCTGCATTGTGAATCGTTCGCCTTTTGCGGTATCAACGAAGCTTCCGGTTGAGCTGGTCATCTTCAGCCCAGGGGATCAGATTCAGCCTTTTGTATTTTGGACGAGTTTTTTGTGATCGACTGAAAGCACAGATACTGGCCAATATGTTTTCAGTCAGCAAATCGCTTCTTCATCAACTCGAGGCCTGGCAGGCCGCTATGCTGCTGGCCCGCCGCGAAATCAGTGCGGTCGACTTGGTACGCGCCTGCCTGAACCGCATTGCCGAGCGCGAGCCACAAGTACACGCCTTTGTACAGCTTAATGCAGACGCCACGCTAAACGCCGCGCGCACGCTGGACGCTGGCCCGCTTCGCGGCTTGCTGCACGGCCTGCCGTTTGGCGTAAAGGATTTATTTGATACGGTTGACCTGCCAACAGGTTACGGGACACCCATTTATGCCGGACAACAGCCGCTGACCGACGCCGCGGCCGTCGCGCTGTGCCGCGAAGCAGGTGCGGTGCTGCTGGGTAAAACCGTGACCACGGAGCTGGCCAATATGTTCCCCGGCGTCACATCCAATCCACATGATCCACAGCATACGCCGGGCGGCTCGTCCAGCGGATCGGCTGCTGCCGTGGCCGACTGCATGGTACCGCTGGCGCTGGGTACACAAACGGCGGGTTCGTTGATCCGTCCCGCGGCTTTTTGCGGCGTGGTGGGCTATAAACCCAGCCACAACCGGGTGCCCAAGGCCGGCGTCAAAAGTCTGTCGGAGACGCTGGACACCGTCGGCGGTTTTGCACGCAGCGTCCGCGACGTGGCGTTGCTGGGCGCGGTACTGACTGGGGATGCCCGGCTAGCCGACCCGGCGGCTTTCGAGCAGGCCGCTGCGCCACGTATCGGCCTGTGCCGGACGCCTGAATGGACGCAGGCTGATGGCGATACACAGGCGGCCTGGTCCCAGGCGGAGATAGCGCTGGCTGGCCACAGCACGCCACTGATGCTGCCGTCAGAGTTGTCGGGCCTTGTGGCCCTGCAAAAGTCGGTTCAAGCCTTCGAAACGGCCCGTTCGTTCAGTCATGAACGGCTGAATCACAACGACAAGCTCAGCGCGCCGCTGCGGGCATTGATCGCCGACGGCCTGGCCATCAGCGGAGAGGCGCACGCTCGCAACCTGCAGGCTACTGCGCTGGCGCGGCAGCGGGTTCAGCTAATGTTCGGGCCATATGACGTGATCCTTGCTCCCAGCACCCCCGGTGAGGCTCCAGTCGGGCTAGAAGGCACCGGCGACCCATTATTTTGTCGCGGCTGGACACTGCTTGGCCTTCCCTGCGTGCACCTGCCTTTTACACGCGGGCACAGCGGCTTGCCGGTCGGGCTACAGCTGGTTGGCGCTTTTGGCGACGACCACCGGCTGCTGGCCGCCGCGCACTGGGTACATCAGCGCCTGTCAGGCTAATTTTCGACAGCTGGCAGCAGCGATCACCGACTTTTTATAGCCATCGCTTGCATCGTCATTGGCGCTGTATCGTGACACACTGTTTAACCACAATGCAGCACCAACAACCGTTATTGAGCTGGCTTTGTAAAGTCTGAATTGGATAATCGGTTCGCACTGAGCCTGGCCCAAGCGGAAACTCTATGCCTTACCAGGCTGAAGCAATCGATACCCCAAGCCTCGTGTCTGACGTTGAAACCAACCGTCTGGGTGTCACTGCCTCAATCCTTCATTGACAGTTGGGTAGAGTAGCCTGATGCGAAGCTCCAGTTTGAGCCGCTGGTTGTCCAACCGCCGCGATTCACTCATAAAACTTAACTGTATGACAGGCAGCTGTAGGTTTGCATCTTTGCGAGAAATGCGGGGCGGACGCGGCAAGCCGTACAGGTCTGCAGCCAGGTCAAAGTAGTCGCCCATCTTCAAATCAGTGTCGTCGCTGGCGTTGGTGATGCGCTGGGGTTTACCGAATCGCATGGCCGCCAGGCAGGCGCGTGCCAGGTCGTCAGCATGAATGTGGTTGGTGTACACGTCGCTACTTGCGGCCAGCGCCGGCGTGCCTTTGAGCAAACGCCCGCGTGGCGTGCCGCCTTCGCGATCCGGTGCATAAATACCGGGAATGCGCAAAATATGAATCGGCACCCCGGCGCTGCGACCCAACCAGCGCAGTTGCGCTTCAGCATCGACCCGCCTGTGGGCTCTAGACGTGGCTGGGTTAACCTGCCGCGTCTCTGTGACCCACTGACCTTGGCAGTCGCCGTACACGCCGCTGGTTGAGCCGTACACCAGTGCTTGCGGCAGGCTGCGCAGCCGCAGGGCGCGCAGCAAGGCACGGGTGCGCGGGTCGGTTTTTGCATGCGGGTCGTCATTCGGTGGCGGTGCCAGATGCACCACATGCGTCGCCAGGCCTGCGAGCCGACGCAGGGCACCGCCAGCATCAAGATTACCCAGCAGCGGTGTGATGTTTCGCCCGCGAAATTCAGGCACCCGCGAGATGGACGAGGTCAGCGCCATCACGCGGGCACGGCCAGGCAGCAAGCCTGCTACGCGAAGGCCGACATCGCCGCAACCGATGATCAAAACGCGTTGACGGCGAAAGCGTGCGGGCAGCGCGCCGAGGGGATTTAGGTTTGAGGGCAAAATTAGGACAATCGTAATAAATCTTCTTCAAGCGCGACAAACCAAAACATGATGCGCCAAGCATAACCAACAGAAAACGAACAGGACGCGAGACCATGAGTTTTAACATCACCGTGCAGCCCAGCGGGCGCACCTATGTTGCCGAGGCCAACGAGGCCTTGCTGGCAGCGGCTATCCGCAACGGCATTGGCCTGCCCTACGGCTGCAAAGACGGTGCCTGTGGTTCATGCAAATGCAAAAAACTTGATGGCACGATCATCCAGGGTACGCACCAGCTCAAGGCTCTGTCACTTGAAGAAGCGGCGCAGGGGTTCATTTTGACCTGCTGCGCCACGGCGTTGTCTGACGTGGTGATTGAGTCGCGCAACGTGACGGATGAAAGCGCTTTCCCGATCAAGAAAATGCCCACCCGCGTCGCCAGCCTGGCCAAGGCGTCGCATGATGTGATGGTGCTGCGCCTGCAGTTGCCAGCGGCGGATGTCTTCAAGTACCACGCCGGGCAATATGTTGAATTTATGTTGCGTGACGGTGCCAGACGCGCGTATTCGATGGCCAATGCACCGTACACGCAAGCCGACACACCGCAAGTCGAGCTGCACATTCGCCACACGCCGGGCGGCAAGTTCACCGACCATGTTTTCAGCGCCATGAAGGAAAAAGAAATTTTGCGCGTTGAAGGCCCGTTTGGCAGCTTTTACCTGCGTGAAGACAGCATCAAGCCGATGGTACTGCTGGCAGCCGGCACAGGTTTTGCACCGATCAAGGCAATGATTGAGCACATGCAGTTCAAGGGCATCACGCGCCCCGCCGTGCTGTACTGGGGTGGCCGCCGCCCCGCAGACCTGTACATGCATGACTGGGTGATGGCCAGGGTGGCCGAGATGCCTCACCTGAGCTATGTGCCCGTCATTTCAGACGCACTGGTAGAAGACGCCTGGACAGGCCGTACCGGCTTTGTACACAACGCGGTGCTGCAAGACTTGCCCGATCTTTCAGGTTATCAGGTCTATGCCTGTGGCGCGCCGATCGTGGTTGATTCAGCGCAAGCGGCGTACATCAAAGCCGGTCTGCCAGAAGATGAGTTTTTTGCAGACTCGTTTGTGACCGAGAAAGACAAGGCGCAAGCGACTGCATAGATTCAATTCGTCCACAAAAAGGCCCTGTGCCTAAAGCCGAGGGTTTTGGCCCACAACTTTTGCAATAATGCTTTTATGAACAACCTACCTAAAACCCAAATCACTAAAAGACAATTTTCAGTCAGGGCCGCGCTGGTCACAGCCGCATTGGCACTGACTGCTTTGCCGGCTTTCTCGCAACCCAAAGTCATGCGTATCATCGTGCCCTATGCGGCGGGTGGGCCGATTGATGTCACAGCCCGTTTGATGGCCGAGCGGGTCAAAGACTCACTCGGAACGGTCATCATTGAAAACCGTCCTGGCGGTGGCGGCAACATTGGTGCAGACGCCATTGCCAAGGCTGCCCCCGATGGCATGACCATCGGCATTGCCGCAGTGGCAACGCATGCCATCAACCCCTGGCTGTACAGCAAGATGCCCTACAACGCCGCGACGGACTTTGCGCCCATCACGCAAATGCTGCGCGTACCGAATGTGCTGGTGATGAACGCCGACACCGCTGCGCGTTTAAAAATCAACACCCTGGCCGACCTGATCAAATACGCCAAAGCCAATCCGGCCAAACTCAACTATGGCAGCGGTGGCAATGGCAGCGCCGGGCATTTGGCGGGGGAAATGTTCAAGAGACAAGCCGGGATTTTTGCGGTGCACATCCCGTACAACGGCGGCAACCCGGCACAGTTGGGGCTGCTCAGCGGTCAAGTCGATTTTAATTTTGACAACCTGGCCACTGCAGCTGCCAACATCAAAGCAGGCAAACTCAAAGCGATTGCAGTGACGACTGCCAACCGCAGTGCTTTACTGTCCGATGTACCGACAATAGCCGACACGTTTAAGGGCTTTGAGATTGACACCTGGTGGGGCCTGGTAGCACCTGCCGGCACGCCGGCCGATGTAGTGGCAAAGCTGAACAAAGCGTTTGTAGAAGCACTGAATTCACCTGAAGCCAAAACCCGTTTTGCGGCGCTGATGGCTGAACCCGTAGCAAATACGTCCGAGCAGTTTGGTGCGTTTATGAAGAGTGAGCTTGCGAAGTATGAAAAGGTGGTAAAGGCTTCCGGGGCCAAGGTTGATTGATTTTTATTATTTTTTCGAGCTGTAGGCCAATAAATATGGCCATTCTCAGCTATTTAATTAATAGCGACTAGCTTTCACGTGGTTTGCCAGGGTTGCCCGGCAGCCATATGA